>OBUR01000008.1_pt1 | contig 218286 bp, 194 predicted proteins | sample 1475951 | NCBI WGS metagenome assembly OBUR01 (sample SAMEA2579957, study PRJEB22360) | human gut metagenome
CCCCTCTTCAAGTAACATTAGGGGGTCGGGCGGGGGGGGGACCAGCCGTTATGCCCAGGGAAATTTGGGGGCAGGCATTAACCTTGCGAACTGGACGCTGCGCAGCAATTTCATTTTGACGGATGACAACGGGACTCGCAGCACAGAGAACCTGTACACCTACGCTGAACACGTTTTTGAAGAGCGGAAAATGCGGGCGCAGGTTGGGCAGATCAACGTCAATTCGGCCCTGTTTAGCGGCGCGCAAATCACCGGCGTTCAGCTGATGCCTGAAACCGGCCTTCAGCCTAATATCCAGGCCACTGAGGTGTCGGGAATTGCCCGGACGAATCAGGCCCGCGTAGAGGTTCGCCAGTCGGGACAGCTGATCTACTCTTCCCTGGTCAACGCTGGCCCTTTCTCCCTGACGGACGTGCCCCTGGTGCGCGGAAATGTCGATCTTGACGTCAGCGTGGTGGAAACGGACGGTTCGACAACCCAATTTACCGTTCCCTCTTCCGCCCTCAATATACAGGGAAGTAACCGTGCCGAAGGGTTAAACCTCTCTCTCGGACGGGTTCGCGACAGCGGGGATGAGTCAAGTACGCCCTGGGTATTTACGCTCTCTGACGGAACGATGCTGAACACGCGCATCTCCGCCGTAGCCGCCGGCGTACTGGCAGAAAAATATCAGGCTACCGGTGCCAAACTCGACGTTTCCATCAACGAAAACTGGGCGATCTCACCGAGCTTTTTACTGAGCCAGTCCCACTTTTACGATCGACTGAAAGGCAGCAAGGCTGAACTTAGCAGCAATATCTTACTGCCCGCCCAGCTGACGATGGGGGTAAGTGCGTCCCAGTTCAGCGGCGGCTTCCGCGAACTCACGGAAGCCATGGATGAAGAGGCGCAGACCTACGAAAATAACTGGAACGCCAGCCTCACCTGGAACAATGAGTACATTGGCGCGATCTCGTTGCAATACAGCGTGAATTCCGGTGATGAAAACAGCGGTGATTCACGCTATCTGATGGCCTCCTGGAGTAAAAGTCTCGGGCGTACCTCGCTGTCCGTAAACTGGCAGCATGCCATGAGCAATAGTGATACCCAGAACCAGAGCAGCACCAGCCGCGATGACGATCTCTTTTATGTCAGCCTGATCGTTCCTTTTGGCGAGGATCGCGTCAGTACCTACATGCGCGCTCAGGGGGAAAAACAAAATTATGGCGTTCAGGAAAGCGGCTCTATCGGTCAAAACCTTAACTACAACGTCTCTGCAGACCGCGATAATCAGGATAAGAGTAACGCCTTTAACGGCAATATCACCACCAATCTTCACTATACGCAGCTCGGTTTATCCGCTGGCCTGAATGACGGCAATCAGCATAACTACAGCGCATCCTTAAACGGTGGCGTAGCGCTGCATCGTCATGGCATAACGTTTTCGCCCTATCCGGTAAAAGAGACATTCGGCATCGCCCGGTTAAGCGAACCGGAAAGCGGTATTGAAATCACCACCCCCGATGGAACCGTCTGGACAGATCGCTGGGGACAGGCCGTGGTTCCCGGACTTCGGGAATGGCAAAAATCGCAAATAGTGATTAATGCCAGCTCGTTACCTCAGGGGATGGATTTATCAAACGGTATTCAGACCGTCTCCGCCGCGTATGGCTCTTTTGCGCTGATCGATTTCAACGTGCTGAATACGCGTCGCGTCATGCTGGACGTCAAGCGAGTCAACGGGTCATGGCTGGAAAAAGGGCTGAGCGTGGTGGATCAGGACGGTAACTATATTGTCAGCGTAATGGATAACGGCAGCGTATTTATTCCCGATGCGTCGGATACGCCTGCGCTTTATGTGGTGGACGACAATTTAACCAAACTCTGCCAGATCGCTTACACCCTGAAAGACGAAAAAGATAAAGACGCCTATTACGAAAAAGCAGAAGGAGTTTGCCAGTGAAAATAGTTAACGCAGTGCTCATCGGTGCAGCATCACTTTTTTCGTCCTATGTCGTGGCCGAAGCGTGTCAAATTACGCTGTCGCAACCGAACGTCTCCTTTGGCAGATTCAAACAGGGTGACATTATCGCCTCGCGTAAAAACTGGAACCGCATGCCGGGCAAAGAGGTCACCGCCACGGTTTTTTGCCCGCAGCCAAGGGTGATGGCGCTTTTTCTGCAATCCACGTCCGGCAGCAACGGGAGCGTTCTGTTTGGTCAGAAGAGCCGACTGGCGCTGGTTGCCAGCAATATTCTGGTCGATGGTCATCACTATAATCTGGTCAGGACCTCTGACCGGGTATTGTTCACCTCTGCGGAAACCCCCAAGGAAAAAGTCTTTCTGAGGAATAATGACGGCATCCTTGCATATCAAAATGGCCTGCCGGTGCGTGGCAAACAAATGAGTGTGACGATAAAAATTATACCTGTCATTAATGACGATCAGCTGCGCGGCATTCCAGATAATACCGAGCTGGAAAGCGCACTCGCCTGGGAGCTATTAACGACAGAGTAACGCATTCACCGCCGAATAGATTATTCAGGTGAAGAGAAAAGAAGAAAAATAAAGGCAAAACACGTGGATTCGTCCATTTATTTTAACGATATATCTATGTTAAGGAATAACCATGAAAAAGAGTCTCCTTGCCGCTGCGCTGGCGCTGACAGCGACCTGTGCTCATGCGGGAGATACGGCAGTGCTGAAAGTGAAAGCCTCACTGACCAGCAACTCCTGTACGCCGGAACTCAGCAACGATGGCGTGATTGACTTTGGTACCGTTCAGGTTGGCGATCTCTCGCAAACTCAGACCACGCAGCTAGGTGAAAAGGGTCTGACGCTGACTATCACCTGCCCTACCCCTACCAAAGTGGGCTGGAGTATTGCCGACAACCGTACGGATTCGAACGCCAGCACCGGAACCGACTCAAACCTGAAGGTGCAGAACGCCACGTCAAACGGCGGCGAACTGCGCGGCAGCATGACGACCTTTGGCCTTGGCAAAACGCACGATGGCAAGAATATCGGTGCCTATTCCATCTATACCAGCACGGGTGAAGTGACGGCAAACGGGGCGACGGTTGAACCGATTCGTACGGCAGTCACTGCTGGTGTGGGCATGAGTCGCTGGCAAAAAGCCAATGGTGGCACTATCGCCAATAAGGATCTGGGCTTAATGAGCGTCGCCTCTGCGGGCAAAACGGCCCCGATGGCGGTGACCAGCGTCTCTTTCCCGCTGAACGTCTCGCTGGCAGTGGAAAACCTGAAGAAACTGTCTCTGACAGAAGATACCGAGTTTGATGGTCAGGCCACCATCAGCGTGGTGTACCTGTAAGTCACAGAAACCGGGCGGCTTTCGCCGCCCGGCAGCACAACATTACTCTTTATCGCCCAGCAGAACGGATTCCAGCGCGATTTTGATCATGTCGTTGAAGGTGGTCTGACGTTCAGCAGCGGTCGTCTGCTCGTGGGTACGAATATGGTCAGAGACGGTGCAGATGGTGAGTGCTTTCGCACCGAATTCTGCCGCTACGCCGTAGATACCCGCCGCTTCCATCTCCACGCCGAGGATGCCGTACTTCTCCATCACGTCGAACATTTCACCGTCCGGGGAGTAGAACAGATCGGCAGAGAAGAGGTTGCCTACGCGCGCATCAACGCCCAGCGCTTTGGCCGCGTCCACCGCGTTACGCACCATGTCGAAGTCAGCAATCGCCGCGAAGTCATGATCCTTAAAGCGAATACGGTTCACTTTAGAATCTGTGCATGCGCCCATGCCGATAACCACATCACGCAGCTTAACATCCATGCGCACCGCGCCGCAGGATCCCACGCGGATGATTTTCTTCACGCCGAAATCAGTGATCAGCTCTTTGGTGTAGATAGAGCAGGATGGGATACCCATACCGTGGCCCATCACGGAGATTTTGCGGCCTTTATAGGTACCGGTGAAACCCAGCATGCCGCGCACGTTGTTCACTTCACGCACGTCTTCGAGGAAAGTTTCTGCAATGTGCTTCGCGCGCAGCGGGTCGCCCGGCATCAATACGACGTCAGCGAAATCACCCATTTCTGCGTTAATGTGAGGAGTTGCCATCTTCAGTTCCTTTTACATTGTTGTTTTTGCCGGGTGGCGGCTACGCCTTACCCGGCCTACAAAACCGTAGGCCCGGTAAGCGAAGCGCCACCGGGCAATGACCTCAGAACATAGCCTTGCCATATTCCATGTCGGACGTACCAAAGTACTTCGCGAGGGTCTGGCCGATGTCTGCGAAGGTTTCACGGTGTCCCAGTGAACCTGGTTTGACTTTCGGTCCGTACACCAGCACCGGAATGTGCTCACGGGTGTGGTCGGTACCGGTCCAGGTTGGGTCACAGCCGTGGTCGGCGGTCAGGATCAGAATGTCATCTTCACCCACCAGCTCCATCAGCTCTGGCAGACGGCGGTCGAACAGTTCCAGACCGGCAGCATAGCCCGCGACGTCACGACGGTGCCCCCAGGAAGAGTCGAAGTCCACGAAGTTGGTGAAGACAATGGTCTTATCGCCCGCTTCTTTCATCTCTTTGATGGTGGCATCGAACAGCGCATCCAGACCGGTGGCTTTCACTTTTTTGGTGATGCCGCAGTTAGCGTAGATGTCTGCGATTTTACCCACGGACACCACGTGACCGTCTTTCTCGTCGACCAGTTTCTGCAGCACGGTAGGAGCCGGTGGCTCAACGGCCAGGTCGTGACGGTTACCGGTACGCTGGAAGTTACCTGCTTTATCGCCGATAAACGGACGGGCGATAACGCGACCAATGTTGTAGCCGCCTTCGGTCAGCTCTTCGCGGGCGATTTCACACAGCTCGTAGAGTTTATCCAGGCCAAACGTCTCTTCGTGGCAGGCAATCTGGAAAACGGAGTCAGCGGAGGTGTAGAAAATCGGCTTGCCGGTTTTCATGTGCTCTTCGCCAAGCTGGTCCAGAATCACGGTGCCGGAAGAGTGGCAGTTACCGAGGTAGCCCGGCAGGTTGGCACGCTTCACCAGCTTATCGAGCAGCTCCTGCGGGAAGCTGTTCTCGTGATCGGAGAAATAACCCCAGTCGAACAGGACCGGCACACCGGCGATTTCCCAGTGGCCAGACGGGGTATCTTTACCGGAAGAGAGCTCGTGAGCCCAGGCGTAGGCGCCCACCACTTCCGCGTTGCCGTCCATACCGGCTGCGATTTTACCGGTAGAACCTTCATGCGCTTTCACCAGACCGAGGCGGGTCAGGTTTGGCAGGGTCAGAGGGCCTTTACGACCGTTGTCCGCTTCGCCTTTCGCACAGGCTTCCGCGATGTGACCCATGGTATCGGAACCCACGTCACCAAAACGTTCTGCATCTTCGGTTGCGCCGATGCCGAATGAGTCCAGCACCATAATAAATGCACGTTTCATAATTGTTCTCCGTACGTAGTGCTTCATAAAAATTCGATCAGATCAGTATACCGCTATTCGGTGATACGGCGATAGACCGAAGGTGAGCTTTCTGGCGCTTTATCAGCAAGCGTAATGGCCGCTTTCACCGCCTTCGCCGCGTCCTGCCAGCTGGCTTCGTCTTTGGCGTGGATCACCGCCAGCGGACGTTGGCCATCAACGCTGTCGCCCAGACGGGCCATATCGGTAAAGCCGACGCTGTAATCAATGGTGTCTGACGCCTGACGACGACCGCCGCCCATCGAGACCACCGCCATACCCAGCGCACGGGTGTCCATTGCTGAGACAAAGCCCTCGCTGTCGGCATATACGGCTTTGCTGAGCGTCGCGGTTGGCAGGTATTTGGCGTAATTCTCAACGAAGTCGGTCGGGCCTTTTTGTGCGGCGACCATACGGCCAAAGATCTCTGCCGCTTTGCCGTTGTCCAGCACGGCCTGCAGTTTCGCGCGGGCTTCCGCCTCGTCTTTCGCCAGCTTGCCGGAGATCAGCATCTCTACACACAGCGCCATGGTCACGTCGAACAGGCGCGGGTTGCGGTATTCCCCCGTCAGGAACTGGACGGCTTCACGCACTTCGACCGCGTTACCGGCGCTGGAGGCCAGTACCTGGTTCATGTCAGTGAGCAGCGCGGTGGTGCGCACGCCTGCGCCGTTGGAGACGCCAACGATCGCTTCGGCGAGCTGGGCAGAAAGTTCATAGGTCGGCATAAAGGCACCGCTGCCCACCTTCACGTCCATCACCAGCGCGTCCAGCCCTTCTGCCAGCTTTTTCGCCAGAATAGAGGCGGTGATCAACGGAATGGAGTCAACGGTGGCGGTGATGTCGCGGGTCGCGTAGAAACGCTTGTCTGCCGGGGCAAGAGAGCTGGTCTGGCCGATAATTGCCACACCCACGTCTTTAATAATGTCGCGGAAGCGGTTGTCATCCGGGAAGATATCGAAGCCCGGAATGGCTTCCAGTTTGTCGAGCGTACCGCCGGTGTGGCCCAGACCGCGCCCGGAAATCATCGGGATGTAACCGCCACAGGCGGCCACCATAGGGCCCAGCATCAGGGAGGTCACGTCACCCACACCGCCGGTGGAGTGTTTGTCCACAATCGGGCCGTTAAGGTTAAGGCTTTTCCAGTCCAGAACGGTTCCTGAATCTCGCATCGCCATGGTCAGCGACACGCGCTCGGGCATCGACATATCGTGGAAGAAAATGGTCATCGCCAGAGCCGCAATCTGCCCTTCAGAGACGGTGTTATCACGAATGCCATTGATAAAGAAGCGGATCTCTTCGTCGCTTAATGCATGACCATCACGTTTTTTACGAATAATTTCTTGTGCGAGAAACACGGTAACCTCCATGCGGAATCGGGGGAATTGTGGCGGGTGGCGCTACGCTTACCCGCCCTACGACCCTGTAGGCCGGATAAGCAAAGCGTCATCCGGCATTGCCTGGCAATCAGTAGCTGCTTGCGCTCTTACCGTCGCCATGACCCAGCGCTTTCAGCAGGCTTGCCAGCAGGCTGGACGCACCGAAGCGGTAGTGACGGGAATCGGCCCAGTCGGCGCCGAACAGCTCGTCGGCAATCGCCAGGAACTGCTGCGCGTCTTCGGCAGTACGCACGCCGCCCGCAGGTTTGAAACCAACGGTTTTGGACACGCCCATATCGCGAATGACTTCCATCATGATGCGCGCGCTTTCCGGGGTCGCATTCACCGGTACTTTACCGGTAGAGGTTTTAATGAAATCCGCACCGGCTTTGATGGAGATTTCAGACGCTTTACGAATAAGCGCTTCTTCTTTCAGCTCACCGGTTTCGATAATCACTTTCAGCAGCACGTTTGCCGCCGCGCACGCGTCTTTACAGGCTTTCACCAGGTCGAAGCCAACCTGCTCGTTACCGGCGATCAGCGCGCGGTACGGGAATACCACGTCAACTTCGTCTGCACCATAAGCAATGGCCGCGCGGGTTTCTGCCAGCGCAATCTCGATATCGTCGTTGCCGTGCGGGAAGTTAGTTACGGTTGCAATGCGCACATCCGGCGTGCCCTGCTCTTTCAGCGTTTTGCGGGCAATCGGAATAAAGCGCGGGTAGATACAGATGGCTGCGGTGTTACCCACTGGCGTTTTCGCCTGATGGCACAGGGCGATGACTTTCTCATTGGTGTCGTCATCGTTCAGGGTAGTCAGGTCCATCAGTTTCAACGCGCGCAGGCTGCTTGCAGTTAAATCGGTCATAACATTCTCCAACGGCAGTGCCGTATCAATTTTACCTTGCGGGTCTGTGAGTATTTTAACATCCACCCGCATCCACACTTCGACATTCATCACAGTTAATGAAAACTGCGTACAAATTTGCATTACTGTAATGAGATCTTCTTCAAACTTTATCGCACTTATTGCTGACTAAAGCCGAGATACCCCCTGTGGGATCAAAAGCCCCAACAGGCTGGCTTTCTACAATTCGTTCATCATCAGCAGAACACTCAAGGAGGCGAACATGCCAGATACCCTGCAACAACGTTGCCAGCACATTGTGACAAGTCCGGTGTTAACCCCGGAACAAAAACGTCATTTTCTGGCGCTGGAAGCGGAAAACAACCTGCCTTATCCGGCACTTCCTGAAGCCGCCCGCGCCGCGCTGGACGAGGGATTTATCTGCGACATGTTCGAAGGCCATGCGCCTTACAAACCGCGCTACGTCCTGCCGGATTATGAAAAATTCCTGGCTAACGGTTCTGAATGGCTGGAGCTGGAAGGGGCAAAGGATCTGGATGATGCCCTCTCGCTATTAACCATTCTCTACCATCATGTTCCTTCAGTGACATCTATGCCGGTCTATCTGGGGCAGCTTGATGCGATACTGAATCCATATGTTAGAATTCTAACACAAGAAGAAATCGATAGCCGAATAAAACGTTTCTGGCGCTATCTCGACAGAACGCTCCCTGATGCGTTTATGCACGCAAACATCGGGCCCGCTGACGGCCCCATCATCCGCGCCATTCTACGTGCAGATGCAGAGCTTAAGCAGGTCGCGCCGAATCTGACCTTTATTTACGATCCTGAAATCACCCCGGACGATTTGCTGCTTGAGGTGGCAAGAAACATTTGCGAATGCAGTAAACCGCATATTTCAAACGGCCCCGTGAATGATAAAATTTTCACAAAAGGCCGTTTTGGCGTGGTGAGCTGTTACAACTCCCTGCCGCTGGCTGGCGGTGGCAGCACCCTGGTGCGCCTTAACCTCAAAGCCATTGCGGAGCACAGCACCTCCGTTGACGACTTCTTCAACCGTACGCTTCCGCACTACTGTCAGCAGCAAATCGCCATCATTGATGCCCGCTGTGATTTTCTCTATCAACAATCAGGCTTCTTTGAGAATAGCTTCCTGGTAAAAGAGGGGCTGATTGATGCCGGGCGTTTTGTGCCAATGTTTGGCATGTACGGCCTGGCGGAAGCGGTAAACACGCTCTGTGAGAAGGACGGAATCAACGGTCGCTATGGCAAAGACGAGCAGGCTAACGCGCTGGGCTATCGCATCAGCGAACAGCTTGCGGCGTTTGTAGAAAACACACCTGTGAAGCACGGCTGGAAACAGCGCGCCATGCTCCATGCGCAGTCGGGCATCAGCTCTGATTCAGGCACCACGCCAGGCGCGCGTCTGCCTTATGGTGACGAACCGGATCCCATCAGCCATCTGCTGGCCGTTGCGCCACATCACAGACACTATCACTCCGGTATCAGCGATATTTTAACGCTCGATGAGACGGTAAAACGCAACCCACAGGCGATAGTGCAGCTTTGTCTGGGCGCGTTCAGGGCCGGTATGCGGGAGTTCACCGCCAACGTTGCGGGTAACGATCTGGTCCGCGTGACGGGCTACATGGTGCGCCTGTCGGACCTGGAAAAATTCCGCGAAGCCGGTTCGCGCACCAATACGACCTGGCTTGGCGAAGAAGCCGCACGCAATACCCGCATCCTGGAACGTCAGCCGCGCGTGATAAGCCATGAACAACAGATGCGCTTTAGTTAGTCAGGTCATTCCTTTTTCCTGCGTGGACGGGACGGGCAGTCGCCTGGCCCTGTTCCTGCAGGGCTGCAACCTGCGCTGTAAAACCTGCCACAACCCATGGACCATCGGGCGCTGCAACGACTGCGGCGACTGCGTGCCCCACTGCCCTCATGATGCACTCAACATTCAGGCCGGACGCGTATGGTGGCAGGAGAGTCATTGCCAGCAGTGTGATACCTGCCTTCATCTTTGCCCGCAGCAGTCCACGCCCATGGCGCACCGCCTGAGCGTGGAGGAGATCCTCACGCAGATCCGAAAAGCTGCCCCCTTTATTGAGGGCGTTACCGTCAGCGGCGGCGAGGCTACAACACAGCTGCCGTTTTTAATCGCCCTTTTTAGCGCAATCAAAACCGATCCTGAACTGCAGCATTTAACCTGCCTGGTGGACAGCAACGGGCTGCTAAGCGAAACCGGCTGGGAGAAACTGCTGCCGGTACTGGATGGGGCGATGCTGGATCTCAAGGCATGGGGAAACGCGCATCACCGTTTCCTGACCGGGCGCGAAAACCCGCTGATTAAACAGAGCATTCGCTGGCTTGCCGATCGCCACCGTTTGACGGAACTGCGCTTGCTGGTTATCCCGGAGCAGTGCGATTATCTGGAACATCTTAAGCCGCTGACCACGTTTATCCGCGGGCTTGGGAATGTTCCAGTGCGTATTAACGCGTTTCATGCGCATGGGGTTTACGGTGAGGCGGCGTCATGGCGCAGCGCCACGCCGGAGGACATTGAACCGCTGGCGCAGGCACTGGAAAAACAGAAGATAACGGTGATTCGTCCGGCACTTTACCTATAGCGTGATGCCAAATACCGCACGCGTATTTTCCAGTAACGCATCGGCAATCACCTCTTCAGGCTCCGTTCGCAGCTCACACAGGGTGGTAAACACGCGCGCAGCCTGCTCCGGACGATTCGGCTGGCCCTGAAAACCACTCAGCGGCATATCCGGGGCATCCGTTTCCAGTAGCAGCGCAGAGAGTGGCAACTGTGCCATCACATCGCGGGTTTTACTGGCACGCGGATAGGTAATGGTGCCCCCCACGCCAATTTTATAGCCCAGCTCGATAAAACGCTGCGCCTGCTGCAGGCTGCCGGAAAAACCATGCACCACGCCGCTACGCGGTAGAGCGATGCGTTTCAGGTGCATCGCCAGCTTATCGTGCGTGCGTCTTGAATGGAGGATCACCGGCAGGTCGTGACGCTTAGCCAGCCGAAGCTGCGCGTCGAGGATCGTCTGCTGGCGTTCAAACCGAGGATCCTCACGATAGAGATCGAGCCCGATCTCGCCGATAGCGACAAGTTTGTCTCCTGCGGTCTGCAGGGCTTCATCAAGTGCCTCAATATGCTCATCAAGGTGGCGCTCAATCACTATCGGATGCAGGCCGAGCGCAGCATAGAGAGCGGGGTAACGCGTGGAGAGCGTCAGCACACGCGAAAAATCAGCCGCTTCTACCGACGGTACAACGATCGCCTGAACGCCTGCCTCTGCGGCTTTCGCAATACTTTGCGCCTCATTTCCCGTAAACGGCGGAAAATCAAAGTGGCAGTGGGTATCAACAAAGCGGTGCGTCACGCCAGATCCTCGTTATCTAATAAAGCGTCATTCGCCTGTGGAATGTCCACCAGCGGCATCGTCAGGGCGTCGTTGGCGACAATTGCAGGGGGCGTAATGATGGGTTTATGCCGATGCAGAGGCGGTTGCTCCGCCAGCATCTTACCGACCGTCGCCAGGAAGTAGCGTCCGCACAGCCGCCCCGTTTTGTAGTCCATGCGCAGCGCAGGGACGCGGCTGCCCAGCGCCATGCTGATCAATGGCTTAGGAGGATAGATTTCGAAAATTCGCAGCTTACCCGGCGGTTTTTCAATGAAACGCTGCATCGCGCCGTAGGTGGTTTCATGCTGCTTCGCGATGTTCACCAGCGGTTGCAGGCTGCTGTCACCCAACCAGCGCTCCATCCGCTTAAACCACTGCGGTGTATAGTACATTTGCGACGGCACGGTACGGATCACCACGATCGTTTTCGCACCGCGACGGGCGGCTTCCTGCACCGGTACCGCGTCACTGATCCCGCCGTCCAGATAGCTGATCCCGTCCAGCAGGGCGCCGGTACGATAAAAACCGGGAATGGCGCTGGAGGCGCGGATGATGTCCAGCCAGTTCTCCTTCTGCGGAGAGAAATAGCCCGGGGAATAGTCATCCCCCCGACTGGCGCACATCCAAAACTCTTTTCCGCTATCAAACAGACGGGCCGCCGTGTCCATTGCCAGCGGCATCTGGCTGGAGGTCGACTCCAGCAGCCAGTCGAGATCGATCAGGTTGCCGCCGCGCACAAAGCGCACCGGGTTAAAAAATTCTTTCGCCGTGGTGTAGCGCATAATCACTTTTCGCGCGTAGCCAGGCTGGTTGCAGACATAGGCTGAGAGATTCTGCGCCCCGGCAGACGTGCCAAAGTAGAGATCAAACGGGTTGAACTGCGCGCGCATAAACTCATCCAGCACGCCAGCGGTGAAAATACCGCGCTGCCCACCGCCCTCACAGACCAGTGCGAGTTGACCCGCGCGAAACGGTTTTAACGTCAGCGGCGCAATATTGCCGAGCGTAACGGGAATTCGTTGCCCCACCTCTGCTTTCCTGTTTTGATTATTTTATAACACCACAGTAACGCACCCGACCTGTAACGCAAATAAGAAAAAGCCAGTCGCAGTGACTGGCTTTATTTTGTTGATGGAATATTGCGTTTGCTATGGACGTCGACGCCCTGTAAACAGGCTGACCAGGAACAGAATAATACCCACAACAAAGACAATTTTAGCTGCCCATGCCGCTGTACCTGCCAGTCCACCAAAGCCCAATGCGGCGGCAATTAACGCGATAACCAGAAATATAATGCCCCAACGAAACATAAGCTTCTCCTTTACCATAGTTAATGTCGGCCGCTAAACGTGAGCGCTCAGGTCACTCACCGGCGTTTTTCCAGAGTCGTTCTTATTTCGCCCGCAGGGTTGAGCCTGGCGGGCGACTGGTCCAGATTTACTTCGTTTTCAGATCGTTTTTAACGCTTTTCACACCATCAATCGCTTTCGCAATTGACTCGGCGCGTTCACTTTGCGCCTGGGAATCAACCGTACCGGAAAGCTGAACCACGCCATCGGTGGTTTCCACTTTCACCTTACGGGACGGTACGATGTCATCTGCTAACAGTTTAGCTTTGATTTCGCTGGTGGTTGCCGCATCCCCGGCATAACCTTTCACTGAAGCGTCTTTGCTGTCGCGAACGTGCAGTTTATCGCTCACGGAGGCGACACCCTCAACACCCTTCGCCACTTTGACAGCCTGTTCGGCCTGGGCCTGGCTTTCCACAAAGCCACTCAGGGTCACGACTTTCTTGTCGGTTTTAACGGAAATATCGGTGCTCTTGATCGCTTCGTCATCCACCAGTGCGGCTTTCACTTTTGCTGTGATAGAGCTGTCGTCCATGAAATTACCGACTTTATTCATAGAGCTATCGATTTTTTGCCCTGCGCTATCGGCCGTGGACTGTGCTTTATCCATGGTGCTGCTTTCCGCCAGAGCGGAACCGCTAACCAGAACGCTACCCAGTGTTACAGCCAGCAGAGTTTTAGAAATCTTCAGTCTTGTCATATTCATCGATGTATTCCTGTGTTGACCCGTTATTCGGGCTACATACTTCCTTAGTAGTTTTATATATTGCGAATAAACACACGGGCGAAATGGATAACCTAAAGCCATGCATTGAACAGTTAATTTATCCACGCCCGGTGCTAAACACTGAGTTAAATATAGATCACTCTCACAATGCCGCTTTCAGATTTGGGCAAAAAATAGGCAAAAGGCGTGAAAACGCAGTGAATTAAGAACATTCCGCAAGGGACTAATAAGACAGGAAATAAAGAAGAGCACGGCGAGTGCCGTGCTCTGAGAGGGAATTAGTGTTCGCGCGTTTTGCGGAACTGAACGTCAGGATAACGCTCCTGCGTCAGGTTCAGGTTCACCATGGTTGGGGCAATATAGGTCAGGTTATCGCCGCCATCCAGCGCCAGTTGTACTTCGTTCTTACGCTTAAATTCTTCGAATTTCTTCACGTCAGAACACTCAACCCAGCGCGCCGTCGCCACGTTCACCGATTCGTAAATCGCTTCCACGTTGTATTCGCTTTTCAGACGCGCAACGACAACGTCGAACTGCAGTACGCCGACCGCACCGACGATCAGATCGTTGTTGGCGATAGGACGGAAGACCTGCACCGCCCCCTCTTCAGAGAGCTGAACCAGACCTTTCAGCAGCTGTTTCTGCTTCAGTGGATCGCGCAGGCGAATACGACGGAACAGCTCAGGGGCGAAGTTCGGGATACCCGTGAACTTCATCATTTCACCCTGAGTGAACGTATCGCCGATCTGGATCGTACCGTGGTTGTGCAGACCGATGATGTCACCCGGATACGCTTCTTCAACGTGCGAGCGGTCACCCGCCATAAAGGTCAGCGCGTCGGAGATCACCACATCTTTACCAATACGCACCTGGCGCAGCTTCATGCCCTTTTCATACTTACCGGACACTACGCGCATAAAGGCGACGCGGTCACGGTGTTTCGGGTCCATGTTAGCCTGAATCTTGAAGACGAAGCCGGTGAATTTCTCTTCTTTCGCTTCCACTTCACGGGTATCGGTTTTGCGTGGCATCGGCTGTGGCGCCCACTCCACCAGACCGTCGAGCATATGGTCTACGCCAAAGTTACCGAGCGCGGTACCAAAGAACACCGGGGTAATTTCACCGCTCAGGAACAGTTCTTTGTCGAACTCATGCGAGGCACCTTTCACCAGCTCCAGCTCATCGCGCAGCTGCGCGGCAAGCTCTTCACCGACCGCCGCGTCCAGATCCGGGTTGTCCAGACCTTTCACAATGCGCACTTCCTGAATGGTGTGGCCTTTACCGGTTTGATACAGGTAAGTTTCGTCTTTATAGAGGTGATACACCCCTTTAAACAGCTTACCGCAGCCAATAGGCCAGGTGATTGGCGCACAGGCGATTTTCAGCTCGTTTTCCACTTCATCCATTAACTCCATCGGGTCACGGATGTCACGGTCGAGTTTGTTCATAAAGGTGAGGATCGGCGTATCGCGCAGACGGGTAACTTCCATCAGCTTACGGGTACGATCTTCTACCCCTTTCGCGGCGTCGATCACCATCAGGCAGCAGTCCACTGCCGTCAGTGTACGGTAGGTATCTTCGGAGAAGTCTTCGTGGCCCGGGGTGTCCAGCAGGTTCACCAGGCAGTCGTGATACGGGAACTGCATCACGGAGGTGGTAATCGAAATACCACGCTGCTTTTCCATCTCCATCCAGTCTGATTTCGCATGCTGGCTGGAGCCACGGCCTTTAACGGTACCCGCAGTCTGGATCGCCTGTCCGAACAGCAACACCTTCTCGGTGATGGTCGTTTTACCGGCATCCGGGTGCGAGATAATGGCAAAAGTACGGCGCTTGGCCACCTCTTGCAGATAAGGAGACAACGTCATAATTAAATCTTCTTTTATAAGCGCGGCAGCACGCCACGCGTCATGGAATACAAAATTGCGGCTATTTTACCCATCAATGGGGGGCAGGCAATCATTGTTTACACAGGAGTTGCTCCAGTTCGTTCAACGACGTGACGGTCCAGGTCGGCTCAATGCCTTCAGGCTTCACGCGGCCATGCGCATTCAGCCAGACAGTCGACAGACCGGAGTTCATACCCCCCAGAATATCAGACTCTGCGGTATCCCCTACCATCAGCACGCGGTCGCGGTCAGGATTTCCGGCTTGCGCCAGGGCATAATCAAAAATTCGCGGATCCGGCTTCGGCACACCCACCTCTTCGGAGATCACCAGCGCGTCAAAATGATCGCGCAGGCCGGTGCGTTCAAGGCGGATCTGCTGCAGCGCGGTAAAGCCGTTGGTGATGATTCCAAGCTTCGCTTTACCTTTGAGCGAATCCAGCAGGGAAACCGCGCCCGGCAGTGGGGAGCAAATCTCTGCCATCGCATTGAGAAAAGCTTCGTTCAGCGAGCCCGGACTGACGTTTAAGCGTTCCGCCCACGCGTCAAAACGCTGGTGCTGGAGTTGTAACGCGGTGATGGCGCCGTTCTGATAATCCACCCACAGCGGCTTGTTCACCGCCTGATAGTCCTGAAAATCTTCAGCGGTGAAGGTCACGCTATAGTCGAGAAACATCCGCTGTAGGCCGCCGAACGCGTCAAAGGTAAACAGCGTTTCGTCGGCATCAAAGAAAATCCAGTCCCATTTCATCGTTACAACCTTATCTTTGTTATCCAATTGGCAGAGCCATAATAATGGCGTCTTCACGTCCCTCTGCGGTGGGGTAGTAGTTACGGCGGATTGTCGCCTCGTTAAAGCCTAAGCTTTCATAGAGCGCGATGGCGGCGACATTCGACGCGCGCACCTCCAGCCAGAGGGTAAAAACGTCACGGGTTTCGAGCTCACGAATGAGATGCTCAAGCAGTTCTCTTCCCAGTCCCCGGCGCTGAAACGCAGGGTCAACCGCGATGTTAAACAGCGTCGCCTCATCAAGGACGACCTGCGTTATGGCAAACGCCGCCATAGTGCCGTCAACGTCCAGCCGGTAGTTGAGGTACCGATCGCCCTGGTTGCTGGCGAACGTTTTTTCGCTCCACGGAAACGCGTGGGCGCGTGTTTCAATCGCGAACGCGGTGGTCAGGTCAGGCGTCGTGAGGGAAGAAATCGTGTTCATATTCGCAGATTTGTTGCCATAGCGCGCTGCGCGCTTTTGGGTTGGCTTTCAGTTCGTCCAGCGCTGGCGAGCAGATCTGGCTCCCCTGAAGAGAGATGTCGGTCGTCTCTCCGATGCGCCAGCTGTTACACCGACTCTCAGGAGGAAGCATTGCCACCCGTTCCGGCGTCAGCTGTAAAACCTGGTCGGAAGTCAGCTTCAGGCTGCGAAGGACATCACCAATCAGGGGTTCATTCAGGGCAGGCAGTTCTTCCGCCACCATCACCAGCCTGACGTGCGCCGGGATGGAGATAGCGATTTCGCCCTGCAACGCCGTCGGGCGACGCAAGGCCCACTGGGTGATGCCCAGCTGCTGCAACTGCCAGTCTCGTCGGGATGTCATAGCGAAAACTCCTGTCTCTCAGGCGCGCAAATATAGCAAATGTGTCGAAAGTGCGCCATCTACCTACTATAATCCCCGCCTGAGTTTATTGAGGAACAATTCATGTCTGCATTTACCCCGGCAAGTGAAGTCTTGCTGCGTCACAGTGATGATTTCGAAGAAAGCCGTATTCTGTTTGCCGGAGATATGCAGGATGATCTGCCTGCGCGTTTCGACTGTGCTGAAAGCCGTGCCCATACCCAATACTACCACCACTGGCAGGCGCTGAACCGTCAGATGGGCGAGCGCGCGCGCTTTAGCCTGGTGGCGGAGCAGCGCGATATTGCTGACTGCGATACGCTGATCTACTACTGGCCGAAGAACAAGCCGGAAGCCCAGTTCCAGCTGATGAACCTGCTCTCCCTGCTGCCGGTGGGTTGCGACATTTTCGTTGTCGGTGAGAACCGCAGCGGCGTGCGCAGTGCTGAACAGATGCTGGAAGGCTATGCGCCACTGAATAAAGTCGACAGCGCGCGTCGCTGCGGTCTGTACCATGGTCGTCTGGAAAAACAGACAGAATTCGATGCTAACACCTACTGGGACGAGTATCAGCTTGACGGCCTGACCATCAAAACTCTGCCGGGCGTGTTCAGCCGTGATGCGCTGGATACCGGCAGTAAGCTGCTGCTTTCTACCCTGACACCACACACCAAAGGCAAAGTGCTGGACGTGGGCTGCGGCGCGGGCGTGCTTTCAACGGTGCTTGCCAGCCATTCGCCTAAAGTCCGTTTAACCCTGTGTGATGTGAGCGCCCCGGCGGTAGAAGCCAGCCGTGCAACGCTTGCGGCAAACGGCATTGAAGGCGATGTTATTGCCAGCAACGTCTTCTCTGACGTGACCGGCCGCTTTGACATGATCATCTCTAACCCGCCGTTCCACGACGGTATGGAGACCAGCCTCGAAGCGGCGCAAGCGCTGATTCGTGGTGCGACCCGTCACCTCAACAGTGGCGGTGAACTGCGTATCGTCGCGAACGCCTTCCTGGCGTATCCGAAAGTGCTGGATGAAACCTTTGGCTTCCACGAAGTGATCGCCCAGACCGGCCGTTTTAAGGTGTATCGCACCGTGATGACGCGTCAGGCCAAAAAGTAATCTCCCGTTCTGTTTGCCAGATAAGCGCATGCGCTATCCGGCAAACAGGCACCTCGCTCCCGACCATTTTTGCAGCGATCAATAAATCGTGCGCACTTTTCTGTTGACGTAAAGCTGAAAACATCTAGAATGCGCCTCCGTGGTTACGATACTTTTACAGTATCGATGGTATGCGAAGGTGGCGGAATTGGTAGACGCGCTAGCTTCAGGTGTTAGTGTCCTTACGGATGTGGGGGTTCGAGTCCCCCCCCTCGCACCATAAATCACGTTGATATTGCTCGCACTGGGCGAAGGTGGCGGAATTGGTAGACGCGCTAGCTTCAGGTGTTAGTGTCCTTAGGATGTGGGGGTTCGAGTCCCCCCCCTCGCACCAACGAGGCGATATCAAATCAGTAAGATAACTGTGCGAAGGTGGCGGAATTGGTAGACGCGCTAGCTTCAGGTGTTAGTGTCCTTACGGATGTGGGGGTTCGAGTCCCCCCCCTCGCACCAATTATCTTGCATCCCTTCTGTTGTACCTCTTATTTTTCCCTGTTATTTCAAACTCATGAGTATTACCAGAATTCCACCGATCAGTGCCATACCGGATGGCAGTAAAACAAAGTGACGTAGTTGCTTATGCCAGATCATGCATGAAGTCACCAGCAATCCCGACACAAGAATGGTCTTCCAGACATCAATGGAGAGATCGGCGAACATCAAACCGCCAAGCACGGCGCCCGGCAGCAGTACCCCCCATGCACTTCCCAGCACCCTGTTCAACATGCATCGCCCTTTCATAACGATAATGATAAACAATATCATATGATAAAGATTATCATTTGTCAGCGCAGACAATCAAAAAAGTTCGACCTTTACCGCTATGTAGAATGACAGGAATAGCCTAAGGTGATAAATTGCTCACCTGTTAACTACACATAAAGTTTTTCTTATAATTACTCTTTGAGTTTTTTGCATATTTTATTGCGAAACAACGCCTATTTATCTGTTTTAATTAAATTTTAATAAAAACGCACGACTATGACATCACAATCCTGGCGGTCTTTGGTTCAACGAAAATATCAATTATCGTTACGTTTATTTTTATTTCTGAATGCAACCTCAGCGGTGTTCTCGGTAACAAATCCGCTCTATTCCGTGCGCGTGTTTTCCGCCCCGCTGATTGCTATTTTTTCCATCAGCACCGGCCTGTTCGTCTGGCACTGGAAAAAGTGTGCGCGAAAGATAAATATTCCTGTTGTTTCAGGGATCTTCGGTATTTTGTGGGCATGGCAAATTGATTCGAAATTTTCGCTAATTACCCATAACCAGGCGACGTATTTGTTAATCGCCCTATTAACGGTGCTTTTTATCGGAACGCTGGCATTCGCCAGTAATATCAAAGCATTTACTCTGCATTCACTCCCCGCGTTTATTGTCTGTCTGTGGTTAAGCGATCCAGAGATGTGGCTGAGAATGACCTATTCTTTCGCACTTCCTGTGGTGGCCATCGCTATTCATAACATTTTGCAAAGACGCAACGATCGCTTTGCGCAGGAACTGCTTTCCCGGCTGCTGGAAGAACGGGAGACCCTTACCGATCTCAGTATGATGGATCCGCTTACCGGCCTCTATAATCGGCGCGGCCTTCAGAGCCGCCTGGAGAACCTGCCAGCGGTGGAAAACGGTGAACACTTTGTTCTGCTGATGGATATCGACCACTTCAAAGCCTATAACGACCACTACGGCCATATGATGGGTGACCAGGCCCTAAAACGTGTTTCTGCAGCAATCCGCGACGCCGTGCGTTCGCGTGACATTGTGGCGCGTTTCGGCGGGGAAGAGTTTATGGTGCTGCTGACGAATATTTCACTTGAACACGCCCGTCATACGGCAGAACGGATCCGGCAGAAAGTCTACGATTTGAAAATCCCGCATCTCTTCAACGAAAGCGTCGCCACCAATGTCACCATCAGCATCGGTATTGCCATTTTTGAAAATGAAGATGTCGAAGGCGCGCTAGAGAGAGCAGACAGAGCGCTCTATGAAGCAAAGCATCTGGGACGTAACAACATTCTTCTGAGCGAAGAGCTGCAAACCGCGTAGACGGGTCGGCGTTGAATCAGGACAAAAGTCTTGCCATTGGTATAAGCAATAGTTAGGATTGGCAATCATTATCATTTAGATTCCTATCTCAACTATGGCTACGCATACCGCACACATTGTTGAACCCCTTCTCTGGCGAGCGCCCCTCACCAACGGGAATGCGTCGCTTGCGGATGCCATACGGGATAAGATTGCGGAAACACGCGCTCACCTGCTGGACTTTATCCGGCTTGATGAAGCGCCCCCGCACCACGCCATGACCCTCGCGGAGTGGCGACAACCCTCTACGCTGCAGTCGCTGCTTGCCACCTATTCCGACCATATCTATCGCAATCAGCCAGCCCTGACGCGAGAAAATAAGCCTTTGCTTTCCCTGTGGGCGCAATGGTATATCGGGCTGATGGTACCTCCGCTCATGCTGGCGGTGTTAACCCAGAAAAGCATGCTGGCGCTCTCCCCGGAACATTTCCATGTCGAGTTCCACGAAACCGGTCGAGCGGCCTGTTTCTGGATCGATCTGCACGAGGACCTGAACGCGGCACACCTCTCTGCCCAGGAACGACTGGAGCAACTTGTCATTCAGGCCTTGATCCCGGTGGTGGATGCGCTTGAAGCGGCGGGGGAGATCAACGGAAAGCTTATCTGGAGTAATACCGGATATTTAATCCACTGGTATTTAACGGAAATGAAACCGCTGCTTGGTGATGAGAACGTTGATGCACTGCGTCAGTCCTGTTTCTTTGCAAAACAGCTTTCAGACGGCCGCGATAACCCGCTCTTTCGTACCGTTGTACTCCGTGACGGACTCCTGGTGCGCCGCACCTGCTGCCAGCGCTATCGCCTGCCGGACGTTAAGCAGTGCGGGGATTGTACGCTGAAGTAATTGGGTGCGGCCTGATGCCCTCACCCTGCCCCTCTCCCACGGGGAGAGGGAACAAACACTAAAAACGGCAACCTGAAAGTTGCCGTTTTGCTTTTACCTAGGCCACCTGCTGATTATCCTCTTCCGCATTACGCTGCGCTTCTTCAGCTTCCTGCTCCAGCAGTTGTTTCTCGTAAACTTTAAAGAACGGGTAGTAGATGATGGCCGATACGCAGGCCAGAACGACAACCAGAATAGCTGCACGGAAATCCCAGCCCAGGGCCCATGCTGCGCCTATCGGCGCCGGTGCTGTCCAGGGTACGACGGAAATGACCCGGCCTATCAAATCAAAGGTCATCGCGGCCCAGGCCAGGACGGCGTTAACCATGGGGGCCAGCAGGAACGGTATAAAGAACACCGGATTCATCACAATCGGCGTGCCGAAGATAACGGGTTCGTTGATGTTAAAGAAGCTGGGCACCACGCTCAAACGCCCGATAGAACGTAAATGCGCCGAGCGGCTACGCAGATAGCAAATCACCAGCCCCATCGTCGCGCCCGACCCACCGATCACGATGAAGAACGTCCAGAAGGCTTCCATAAAAATATGTGGCAAAGGCTGACCGGCGGCCAGCGCTGTCTGGTTAGCCCCAAGGTTTGTCAGCCAGAACATCTGCAGCATCCCGGAGACAATGGCCGCGCCGTGGATCCCGGCGAACCACAGCAAATGCCCAATCAGTACCGCCAGCAGAATCGCAGGCAGTGAGTCTGCCGCGGAAACCAGGGGTTTAAAGATCGACATAATCGCCTGCGGGATCAGCATGTCAAACTGAGACTGAATCACCAGGCTCAGCGGATAGAGCGTTAACACCACCACCAGCACCGGGATCAGCAGGTCAAAGGAGTTTTTGATCATCGGCGGTACCTGGTCTGGCAGGCGAATACCGATGTTATGCGCCTTGAGGAAACGCATCATCTCAACGCAGTAAATCGCGACCAGAATGGCGGTGAAAATACCGGTTCCACCGAGGCTATCGACAGGAAGTGTACCTTTGGTTTTCGGTGCCGCGACCAGCAAAAATGCCATGAGCGAGAGCATGGCACACATAAACGGATCGAGCTGGTGCGTTTTGACATAGTGTTTGCCCAGGTTATAGGCAATGGCCGCACAGATATAAATGGACATAATCCCCATCGTCATATCAAACGGCGTGAGGATCTGGCCTTCAAATTGTTTCGCCATATCCAGCCAGGCGCGTGCGAAACCCCAGGTGGTATCAGGCGAAAACGGCGGGTAAGCGAACACTAATAAAAATGAACCCACAATCATAAATGGCATCGCGGAGATGAAGCCATCACGGATAGCCATCACATGACGTTGAGAAGAGATGCGCCCGGCAATCGGGCTAACGTAATTTTCAACGAAACGGAATATCAGATTAAACGCAGCATGGTTGGCAGACATGGCAGCTCTCCTGTCAGACGTTTATAACGGACGCGCTCGCGCCGCACGTTGTTCCATAACTCAGCTTCACAACCTTGCTGGCTTGTGTACCCGCGGTACTGCTCAGACGAAATGGTTTCATAATTGGCTCTTATTATTGGATACAGGGACGTTACATACTCAGTATTAATCTACGCATCACGCTCTGCAACCGGTTACTGTAACCGGTTTCTGTGATTGTGAAGGGGATCCAGAAATCAGCCATCCGGGATATTTGTTACTTAAGAGATATTTACAGAGCATAAATTCTTATGACAGATTACGCAGGTTATTTGTCAGGAGGAAATAATGAGTTTGCAGTCCGTACAGCAGTTTTTTGCCGACAACGCGCCGGAGATAGAAGTTATAGAACTTAGCCAGAGTACGGCTACCGTTGCGCTGGCTGCTGCCGCCCATCGTGTGGAACCGGGACAAATCGCCAAAACCTTATCTTTGAAGATTAAAAATGAGGTGATACTGGTCGTTGCGAAGGGTGATGCGCGTCTGGATAACAAAAAACTGAAAGACACCTTTGGCGCAAAAGCGCGCATGCTCAGCAGTGATGAAGTGGTCACCGTGACGGGCCATCCCGTTGGCGGCGTCTGCCCGTTCGGGCTGGAAAACCCGCTCGCGGTTTACTGTGATATCTCTCTAAAACAGTACGCGGAAGTGCTTCCTGCCGCTGGCGCAATCCATAGTGCTGTGCGTATTTCTCCGGACAGGATGGCAGAGCTGACATCCGCAAAGTGGGTCGATGTGTGCATCTGATTGATGCGCCAGAAGATCTCTGGCGCAAAAGGCAGGTTACAAAAATGTCGGTTTGTTTAACCCCACACTACGCGTTTCTCTTACCGGCAAATGCGTAAGAATATCCGCGGCATCGAGCAACCCAACGTCAGAATTCACCCCCAGCTTCACCATCGCATTAAACTTATGTGCGCGGATAGTCTTGATATTGCGCTTAAGCTGCGCCGCGATTTCTGGGATGGAATAGCCGCACGACATATAACGCAATATTGCCCTCTCCGTCGGGCTTAACATCCGGTTCTGGCTGCAGTACCAGTGATTAAGCATATTGTCGTTTATGCGCAGCGTTTCGCTCAACAGCACCATGAATTCTTTCCGCAGGTGTTCAAGCGTCACTGATTTACTGACCACACCGTGAAGACGAGAAGGGGAAAGATGGCTAATCAGCCGCGCCTCCATCTCATCAGATACCAGTATAATGCGCTGAATATGGCTATGCGTAAACGCGAGATCCCTCAGGTGCGCCAGGCAGTTACGACGCGCTTCTCGCGCATCGGAAAGGGAATAGATCAGCGAGAAAAAATTAACGTGATAAAGCGCCTTCTTAAAGCCATCGAAATCATTGAACAGGTGCAGCTGATATTGACTGAGTTCGGACTGCGCAAAAAGATGCTGCAGCCCAATGGCACTCATCGTGCAATTTTCGATGATGGCGATATGTCGTGTTGAATCGGTTTTTTCCATTCCTCGAACTCTCCATAGGCTGACATGAGATTCAGCTCTCTCATTCCCTGTGTACTGTTGATCCAGGCGTACATATCGGCATTACTCCGTAATGACAGCCTTCGCATCGCACTGTTTTTCTGCGCACTGATCGTTTTATTGCTCTTCTTAAGCAACGTAGCGATTTGGTTAATCCCCCACCCTTTACCTAACAGACGAAGTACCTTGCGCTCAGAATTTGTAAGCGCAATGACGTGTTCGTCTTCCTCTTCGCCTTCCTGAGATTCGGGAGTTAATAACGTCTGGCTAATCCGCTCTGCGCGTTCACTTCCTGCCCGGATAGCGTTCACGACACCTTCGATAGGTTCCATATCAGAAAGCAACGTGGTTTCCGGGCGCATAAGCAGCTCAACGGCAATAGGATAAAATGGCCGGGAAACCAAAAAGATCCAGTGGATATCCCTGTACTGATTCAATAAGCGGTAATACTCTTCGAGCGCACCCCGCGGGTTCCTGTATTCGCCTGAAACATCGGCAATAATCACATCTGCGCGGCGTAACTGAAGCAGGGTCAACTCCTGCAGTGAGCGGCAATAGGTCAATTCAAAATCGGGAAAATGACGTGTCACCACATCCCCTAACCCATTTTGCATTACGGGTATCCGGCTAATGACAACGCCATGCTTACCGTGCAATGACAACATAGACCCTCCGTGTCCATTTTCATTTGATAAGTAACGTTAAAACGCATCAAGTTATACGTATTTTCGTCCCTGAGTGTAAAACTGATTAATACAAGCAGAAGATGAGAAATGTTTTAAGTTTAAGAAATGCCTAAAACTGCACTAATATCTCACAAAGCGACAATAAATTTAATTCGACAATCATTAAAATATCGACAATATAAAATTAGAATAACTAAATACAAATATTCTATATTTCCAAACCAATAATTCACCGAATTGATAAATTGATCCCAACGTCTTTCGTCAGCCAGGCTGCAACTGTTTGCATAAACCTTGATCTGACCCACAGCAACTGCCACTGCATTTTGTGCTAAAAGTAGGCACTACGGGCCACGCGGCTACTCTTCACCTTCTCTTCAGGACACGACATGCAGGCAGAACGGTCAACGCAGCGTGCTATCACGCGGCTCTGTATTCAGTGCGGTCTTTTTCTGCTCCAGCACGGCGCGGAAAGCGCGCTGGTTGAGGAACTTTCAACCCGGCTGGGGCTGGCGCTGGGGATGGACAGCGTGGAAAGCGCCATCTCTTCCAACGCCATTGTGCTGACCACGATCAAGGACGGTCAGTGCCTGACCTCCACCCGTAAAAACCAGGACCGTGGCATTAACATGCACGTTGTGACCGAAGTGCAGCATATCGTCATCCTTGCGGAGCATAAGCTTCTCGATCTCAAAGAGATTGAAAAACGGTTCAACCAAATCAAACCGTTACGTTATCCGCGCTGGCTTGTCGTGCTGATGGTCGGGCTCTCATGCGCCTGTTTTTGTAAGCTCAATAAAGGCGGCTGGGATGGCGCACTGGTCACCTTTTTCGCCAGCAGTATCGCCATGTATGTACGCCAGTTGCTGACCCATCGGCAATTGCACCCGCAAATTAACTTTTGCATTACCGCGTTTGTCGCCACTACCGTTTCAGGCCTGCTGCTGCGCCTGCCGCAGTTCGCCAACACCCCGACGATTGCCATGGCGGCCAGCGTGCTTTTGCTGGTGCCGGGCTTTCCGTTAATCAACGCCGTTGCCGATATGTTTAAAGGGCACATTAATACCGGTCTGGCACGCTGGGCCATCGCCAGCCTGCTGACGCTGGCAACCTGTATCGGCGTGGTCATGGCTATGACTCTCTGGGGGTTACGCGGATGGGCGTGATAGATTTTCTGCTGGCACTGGCACAGGATATGATCTTGGCCGCCATTCCTGCCGTCGGCTTTGCGATGGTCTTTAACGTTCCGCAACGTGCTCTGCCGTGGTGTGCGCTGTTGGGGGCGATTGGTCACGGCTCGCGAATGGCCATGATGGCGGCGGGTTTTAATATCGAATGGTCGACATTTATGGCCTCTATGCTGGTCGGTAGCATCGGCATTCAATGGTCGCGCTGGTATCTGGCGCATCCTAAAGTCTTCACCGTCGCCGCCGTGATCCCGATGTTTCCTGGCATATCGGCGTATACGGCAATGATTTCAGCGGTGAAAATCAGCCATTTTGGCTACACCGAGCCGCAGATGATCCTTCTTCTGAGCAACTTTCTTAAAGCGTCGTCCATTGTCGGTGCGCTCTCTATCGGGCTGTCGATCCCCGGATTGTGGCTGTACCGCAAACGCCCGCGCGTTTGATATTTGTGTTATTTCGCTGCCGTGGAGATAATCTTTCTGGTCCGTTTGGTGAAAATAAGGAAAGGATGTGGCTAACCCTGGCAGCGAACACCCCGAGCACAACGAAGAGTCCAGCCTGAAAGAGAAAATTTTTCAGAGCGCTATTGCGCTGTTTGCCGAATACGGACTGAACGGCGCCCGCATGGAGCAGATCGCGGAGAAAGCGGGCACCACCAAACGCATGGTGGTTTACCATTTTAAGAATAAAGAAAATCTTTATCTGCTGGTGCTGGAACACGTTTACACCGAAATTCGCGCCAGCGAAAAAGCGCTTAGCCTGGCGGATATGCCCCCCGTCGAAGCGCTGGTCCACCTGGTTGAAACCACCTTTGACTATCATGCTGACCATCCGGATTACATCCGTATCATCTGCATGGAAAACATGCAGCGTGGCCGCTTTATGCAGCAGTCGAATTATCTGCGCCAGGTTAACCGCAGCGCGCTCGACCTGCTGGAAGAGATCCTGCGTCGCGGCAAAGAGAAACTGCTGTTCAGCCAGACGGTTGACGCCCGCGATCTCCACCGCCTGATAAGCAGCTTCAGCTTTCACTACGTCGCCAACAGCTACACCTTCACTCTGCTGTTTGAAGAGGGTGCCGACGAGCGGGCTCAGCGCCAGCACTACCGTAAAATGGCCGTTCAGGTGGCGCTGCGGTATACCTGCCCATAAAATTGCTTGCAATTAAATCGCACACTATCTATATTCATCTCATGAACGCGAAAACGAACGACACAACCTCTGCGCTCCTGCTGGATAACCAGCTCTGCTTTGCCCTCTATTCGGCAAATCTGGCGCTTAACAAGCTGTACCGGCAGTTGCTGGCACCGCTAAACCTGACTTACCCGCAATATCTGGTGATGCTGGTGCTGTGGGAGCAGGATGACGTGACGGTATCAGACATCGGTGAACGGCTGTTCCTTGATTCCGCAACGCTGACGCCGCTGCTGAAGCGTCTGGAAAGCGCCGGTCTCATCAACCGTCACCGCTCGCGTAAAGACGAACGTCAGGTCGCTGTCACCCTGACTGATGCAGGACGTCACCTACAGCAGCAGGCCGCAGGGATCCCTCATGCGGTGGGATGCGCGGCACAGTGTGATACCGAGACCATGCTGTCACTCAAGCAGCAGCTGGAAGTTTTGCGACAACAGATTCAACGCGCGTGACGCTATACTTTACGCGTATTTATTTACCCATGTATATCGCACGCTATTTAATAGCACACATAAAAGTAAGATGAGGAACCTGCCATGTCTTTAGAAAAAGTTGTTTATACCGCCAAAGCAAAAGCCACCGGGGGCCGTGACGGCCGCGCGACCTCTTCCGATGGCGTTCTGGATGTCAAACTGGGCGTGCCAAAAGAGATGGGCGGCATGGGGGGTGAAGTGACTAACCCTGAGCAGCTGTTTGCTGCTGGCTACTCCGCCTGCTTCCTGGGCGCAATGAAGTTTGTCGCGGCTCGCGACAAATTTGCCCTGCCTAAAGAAGCCTTTATTGAAGGTGAAGTGGGTATTGGTCCGTTGCCAACCGGTTTTGGTATCGAAGCAAAACTGAACATCCACGTTGAAGGGATGGATCAGGCGGAAGCCAAAAAACTGGTCGATGCGGCGCACATTGTTTGCCCTTACTCTAACGCGACCCGCGGCAACATCGATGTGACCCTGAATATCATCGCGTGATAAATGCCTGATGGCGCTGTGCTTATCAGGTCTATGACTGTAGCCCCGGTACGCGCAGCGCCACCGGGGAAATCCCCTCCTTCCCTTCCCCCTCTCTGTGCTACCATAAGCCCTTATCACGCCCGTCGTTATCAGTAGAGTAAGCGTTATGTCCTCCAGAATTCTGACCACCAGCATTGCTGGCATTGATGCCTTTATGCGCGACCCACGCGGTGTGTTGACTCACGCCGAAGGCGGCACGGTTGCGGTTTTTGCCGACAACGCGCCGGCGTTTTACGCAATCACGCCGGAACGTCTGGCACAGCTTCTGGAGACTGAAGCGCAATTATCCCGCCCGGCGAGCGATGTCACGCTGGATAACCAGTTGTTTGATGAACCGGTTAACGCCCTGGTGACCGTTCCGATGGGCAAATTTGCCCTTTATGCGGGCTGGCAGCCCGACGCCGATTTTCAACGGCAGGCCGCGCTGTGGGGCATTGCGTTAACCCAACCGGCCACCGCGGAAGAGCTCGCCGCCTTTACGGCCTGGTGGCAGGCAGAGGGTAAAGTTTTCACCCATATTCAGTGGCAGCAAAAGCTCGCGCGTCATCTGCAGATTACCCGCGCCAGCAATAACGGCCAGCCAAAACGCGATATCAACGCGTTTTCAGAACCGGATAAACAGATCCCCAGTGGATTCAGAGGTGCGAAATGAAGAACGTCGGTGACCTGATGAAACGTCTGCAAAAAATGATGCCAGCCAACGTGAAGCCCGCTTTCACGACGGGGGAAGAACTGCTGGCGTGGCAAAAAGAGCAAGGAAAAATCCGTGCCGCCGCGCTCGCCCGCGAAAACCGGGCGATGAAAATGCAGCGCACGTTTAACCGCTCCGGTATTCGCCCTCTGCATCAGAACTGCTCGTTTGATAACTATAAAGTTGAAACCAGCGGGCAGATGAACGCGCTCGCCGCCGCACGTCAGTACGTGGATGAATTTGACGGTAATATCGCCAGCTTCATTTTTAGCGGTAAACCGGGCACCGGGAAGAACCATCTTGCCGCGGCCATCTGTAACGAACTGCTTCTGCGCGGTAAATCGGTGCTCATTATCACCGTGGCCGATATCATGTCCGCCATGAAAGACACCTTTAGCAACCGCGAAACCAGCGAAGAACAGCTGCTTAACGATCTGAGTAATGTCGATTTACTGGTCATCGACGAGATTGGCGTTCAGACGGAATCCCGTTATGAAAAGGTCATCATCAATCAGATTGTCGATCGTCGTTCTTCCTCCAAACGCCCCACCGGCATGCTCACAAACCACAACATCGACGAGATGACCCGCTTACTGGGCGAACGCGTCATGGACCGTATGAAGCTGGGTAACAGTCTGTATGTCATCTTCGACTGGGACAGTTACCGCAGCCGCGTTACCGGCAAAGAGTATTAAGACAGTTCCAGGAATCGCCAGCGGGACACAGGTATATACTGGAACCCCTTCCGGCCCAAAACGGACCTTTTTGAGAAAGCCATTATGAAAAAACAGATCCTTATCAGCACCTTTTTAGGCGCGCTGCTGGTTACCGGCGCAGCGCAAGCGGCGTCCTGGCAGGAGTCCCTCTCAAGCGCAGCAAACGAGCTGACCAAAGAGAGCAGCAGCACTCAGGGTGGGCTCTCCGCCTCTTCCCTCACCAGCCTGCTAAGCAACAGCTCCCAAAGCCTGAGCGCGGGCACGATGAACAACGCGGCGGGGATTCTGGAATATTGCGCGAAGCAAAAACTGGCCTCGGTGACCGACGCGCAAAACGTGAAAAACCAGGTGCTGGGTAAACTGGGTCTCGATACTCAGGAGCAAAAAGCGGATACCAGCTATATGGATGGCATTCAGGGTCTGCTTAACGCACAAAACGGTCAGCAACTTAACCTGAGCACCCTCGGCAACTCTTCTCTGGCGAAACAGGTGAAAACCAAAGCCTGCGATCTGGTGTTGAAACAAGGCGTTAATTTCATCTCCTGATTTCCCCCATTTTCTGCCACAACACGCCGCGTTTAATGCGATAGTCTTGCATCGCGGCGTGAAACGAGCGTTTTTCCAACCTGCCACCGTCTCAGCGTCCGTTTGTCAGGATGCGACCTTCTTCATAAAAACGATTTTCTAAACCAAATCCTAACAACAGCACACTTTCGTGACACTAAAATTGCAGCTAAACGACATCGCCATTACATTGTATAACCCAAAAAATAAACAGTTAGCCAGCGAAGCACCTGGCGTCATGAGGATATGCTGTTGTCAGAATTCATGTCTCTTGTCCTTTTTCTGGCTTCTGTGGGCGTTTATGCCTGGAAAGCCGGCCGTAACACCTGGTGGTTTATCGCCACACTGGTCGTACTCGGCTTTTTTATTATTTTAAACATTACCTTATACGCCAGCGATTACTTCACCGGTGACGGGATCAACGATGCGGTACTTTATACCCTGACGAACAGCCTGACGGGCGCGGGAGTGGGCAAGTACATTCTTCCGGGGCTGGGCCTGGTTGTGGCGCTGGTAACCATTTTTGGCGCACTCGCCTGGGTGCTGCGTCGCCGTCGTCATCTTCCTCACCATCATGGTTACAGCCTGCTGGCGCTTTTCCTGGCGTTAGCCTCCGTCGACGCCAGCCCGGCGTTTCATCAGATCACCGAACTGGTGAAATCTCAGTCGCGTGACGGCGATCCAGACTTTGTGGCGTACTACAAAGAGCCATCGAAAACGATCGCCAACCCGAAACTCAACCTGGTCTATATCTACGGTGAAAGCCTTGAGCGCACCTACTTCGACAACACTGCGTTCCCGAACCTGACCCCGGATCTGGGGGCGCTGAAAGATGAAGGTCTCGATTTCAGCCACACCATGCAGTTGCCCGGCACGGATTACACTATCGCCGGGATGGTGGCTTCCCAGTGCGGTATCCCGCTGTTCGCACCTTTTGAAGGTAACGCTTCAGCCTCGATGTCGACGTTCTTCCCGCAGAATATTTGCCTGGGCGATATACTGAAAAACTCCGGTTACGAAAACTACTTCGTGCAGGGTGCAAACCTGCGCTTTGCCGGAAAAGATGTGTTCCTGAAATCCCACGGTTTTGATCACCTGTACGGCTCAGAAGAGTTAAAGACGACGGTTGCCGACCCGACCTACCGCAACGACTGGGGTTTCTATGACGATACCGTACTGGACGAAACCTGGAAGAAATTCGAGGCGCTTTCCCGCGCCGGGAAGCGTTTTTCCCTCTTCGCGCTGACGGTAGATACGCACCATCCGGATGGTTTCGTCTCGCGCACCTGTAAACGCAAACGCTATGACGTGGACGGCAAAAGCAACGCCTCCTTCAGCGCCGTGACCTGTAGCCAGGAGCATATCGCCGCGCTGGTCGAGAAAATCAAAGCCTCGCCGTATTTTAAAAACACCGTCATCGTCGTCTCGTCTGACCATCTGGCGATGAAAAACAGCGCCTGGGATCAGCTCAACAAGCAGGATCGCAGCAACCTGTTCTTCGTTCTGCGCGGCGACCAGCCGCAACAAGAGGTGATCGCCACCAAACGCAACTCCATGGATAACGGCGCAACCGTGCTGGACATTCTGGGTGGCGACAACTTTATTGGCCTGGGTCGCAGCACGCTGTCCGGGCAATCCCTGTCGGAAGTGTTCCTCAACATGAAGGAGAAAATCCTCGCCTGGAAGCCCGACATCATCCGGCTGTGGAACTTCCCGAAAGAGATGAAAGACTTCACCATCGATCGGGAGAAAAACACGATTGCCTTCTCTGGCAGTAACTTCCGTCTGCCGCTGCTGGTACGGGTGTCGGACAGTCGCGTTGAACCGCTACCGGAAAGTGAATATTCCGCACCGCTGCGTTTCCAGCTGGCCGATTTCGCCCCACGCGATAACTTTGTCTGGATCGACAGGTGTTACAAAATGGGTCAGCTCTGGTCACAGCCGCTGGCGCTGTCGACCGACTGGTGCGTCTCTCAGGGGCAGCTTGGCGGGGAGCAAACCGTGCAGCATGTGGACAAAGCCCAGTGGAAAGGCAAAACCGCCTTTAAAGATACGGTGATTGATACCACACGCTATCAGCACAACATCGACATGCTGAAAATCGTCGACAACGACATTCGCTATAAAGCAGACAGCTTCATCTTCAACGTGGCCGGCGCGCCTGAAGAAGTGAAGCAGTTTAGCGGCATCTCTCGTCCGGAGTCGTGGGGACGCTGGTCAAACGCGCAGTTGGGTAACGAAGTGAAAATTGAGTACACCCATCCCCTGCCGGAGCAATTTGACCTGGTGATCACAGCCAGAGCGTATGGACCTAACGCGAATAAGCCAGTGCCGGTGCGCGTGGGCGATGAGGAGCAGACGCTGACGCTTGGGAATGATGTCAGCACGCACACTCTGCATTTTGCCAACCCATCGCGCAGCAATACCCTGGTGATTGTGCCGCCAGACCCGCAGTCCACCAATGAAGGAAATATTCTTGGCCACTCACCGCGCGAGCTCGGGATTGGCATGGTCGAAATCAAAATTGTCAGCAGACAAGGTTAATGCCTGAGCACCCGGCGTCCCTGCCGGGTGCTTATAAAAATAAATAAATCTATAAATTGATTATAAATCAGATAAAAACACCATATATAAGTCATTTTTATTTATAAATATCCCGCAAAAACACCATTCTATAAAATGTGTAACTCCTAAAGTAACGACGGAGAGTGACACACTTTTATCATGCTAACCGGCTATAAGTTCGAATCCATCCGGGCACTGCGCAGTGAACATGTGATTGCCTGGGAGGTATTGTCCACGGCAAAGCCCCACGTCAATCTCGAAGACTATTTTGACGCCATGCCTTCGACGCAGCGTAAACAACTTTTCTTTGCGCAGCTTCGCCATGCCATGTTTTGCGAAGAGGGCGACAAATATTATCTCAACGCGACATCAGATTTGCTGCTGGAAACGGACTTCCTCGACAGGCTAAAAGAAGCAACACCCTGTCCGGAGAGGCTTGCTATCGAAGTGACCGATCTCCATACGATGGTACAACTCGATGATACGCAAAGCCGGGTCCTGCGAAACTGCATTGCGACACTTCATCTTTGGGGAATTGAAGTGTGGGCTGATGATGTCTGTGAAGCCATTCTTCCCGAACTGCTTGCCAGCCAGATCCGCTTCTGTGGCGTCAAAATTGACAAACATACTTTCTGGAGCGGGCGCACAGAGCAGGCGAAGTTTCTGCATCTCACCCGTCAATGCAAGCGTGTCGCCAGTAAAGTCCTTATTGAAGGCATCGAAACGGCGGGCGATTTCGCACTGGCCCGGGCGAGCGCGGCCGATTACGGCCAGGGTTATCTGTGGGGTCTAAAATGACGCCTTTCATCGCAAATGCCGGCTATCAGGTTATCGTTCTGAGCAGCAACGCTTTTTTATGGCTTGGCCTGAATTCGATCCTGTCGACAGCCGTATCACCCCGTCCTGAGGTGTACTGGATTAACAACGTTAATCCACAAGGGCTTATGCGTCTGCAGACACTGCTGCTCAATACGCACGTCGGGGGAAACTGGCTGTTATTGACGGACGCGGCCCGGGTCAACGACATTAACGCCTGGCTACACAACGCGCGGGTCAGAGTGGTTGCGGACAATGTGTCTCTCGCGCAGCTAAGCCTCTGTTTTAGCGACACAAGCTTCTCTTTCGAGAATACCGCCACGCTCACCTGTCAGGAGATGCGGGTTTGCATGCTGTTCCATAAAGGATTCAGCCCGATACGTATTGCGCAAATCCTTAATAAGTCACCTAAAACGATCTACACCCACAAACGTAACGCGATGAACAAATTTTGCTGCCAGAACCTGGCGGAATTCCATCAAAAACTCTGCCTGCTGGACGCGCTCCCCTCTTCTTTGTAATTGCACTGTTATTCACGTCAGGAAATACGATCATGAGAATTATCCCTGTTGTTGTATGTTGTTCCGTTCTCCTGCTTCCTGCTGCTGCAATCGCCGCAGACAGCACCACAAGCGCGACGATGCACGTTTCACTTGAGGTGGTGAAGTCCTGCACGCTCAAAGCCAACGACCTCAATTTCTCGCGCCACGGCTCGGACGAATCAAGCGAAATTCAAGCCAAAACGCAGGTCGATATCGTCTGTACCAACGGGACGCCGTTCACGCTCTCTGCTACCAGCAACGATAGCAGTGACAACGGCACCTTCTGGCTGAAGCCAGAAAACGGTGAAACGGGCGCACAGAAGATTGCCTGGAAACTTTTTGCCGATGAGGGCAAACAGACGCAAATTACCAGCACCGATGGACTCACCGACACCGGCAACGGCATGGAACAGCAAGAGACGCTGTATGGCGTGATTGACGCAGGTGCCCTGATGACCGCGCAGGCTGGCGCCTATAGCGATGATGTCACGTTGAATCTGGTGTATTGATCATGCGTCGTTTTCTCCCCTGCTTCATTCTGTGGTTCATGATGCTGGCGCTGCTGTCTCGCTACGCGATGGCCGCCACGCTTCAGGTGGCCCCAGTGACGCTCGACCTCCAGAGCGGGCAAAGCGCCTCGGCGGTCTACCTCACTAACAGCGGTAAAGCGGCCATCCATGCGCAGATACGGGTTTACGAATGGACCCAGCAAAACGGTAAAGATGTATTAACGGCCACCGACGAGGTGGTCAGCAGCCCGGCGATGACCTCACTGGCGCCGGGCCAGCAGCAGCTGGTGCGCATAATCGTGATGCAGCCAGGGATCCGTGAACAGGAGCAAAGTTACCGGCTGGTCATTGATGAGCTACCGGATGCAACGTCCCGTGCGGCCAATCCCAACGCGATACACTTTCTGCTTCGCTACTCTATTCCTGTCTTCATTGCCGGAAACCAGAATATGCCCGTCAGCCGCGATGCCCTGAGCTGCGAACAGGCGGACACCCCGGGAACGATCCGCTGCTATAACGCCGGAAACAGCCATATCCGCCTGAGCCACCTGCAGGTTCTGACGGCCACCGGTCAGGTCGTCGGGTCGTTGAAAGGGCTGGCGGGCTATGTTCTGCCGGGACAGACCGCGCTTATAACGCTAAAGCACACTTCGCGCCACACGTTCAGCGCGTTGCGCGCCTATCTCAATGACGACCACCATGCCAGCCAGATACCCCTGCGCCCGCTTGCTTCTCGCGCTCCTGTTTTGGCTACCGCTGATGCTGTCAGCCCGGACTGAACCCGCCGCCGATACCCTGCAATGGCTGGCAATCACCGTGAACCACGACCCGCGCGGGGATCTGTGGGCCTGCCGGGTAGTGGGAGATGCGCTGTGGATGGACCACCGCGACCTCAAAAAACTGGGGCTTCGCGCCCCGGATAACGCCAACGAGTGGGTCGCGCTGACGTCCCTGCCGGGTCTGAAAGTCAGTCTCGATTTGCATGCTCAGCAGGTCTCCATTACCGCCGACGCAAAGGCGCTTGAGGGCCAACAGCATCTGTCTGTCGGGAGGCCGACGCCGCAGTATCGCTATCCTGAGGCGCAGCCCATCAGCGTGTTGACGCTGGGGTATGCGCTTTATGGCAGCGGCGCAGAGGGGAAACGCCAGCTTAACGCGCAAACGTCGCTCACCGCATCCGGGGCGCTTCCCGGGACGTTCAGCAGCAGCTTTTCGAGCCATGCCGGTGAGGAAAACAGCGCAGGTCGGCCCCGCCACACACGCCTTGAAACCCGCTGGCAGTGGGACAACACGGACTCGCTCACGAGCCTGGCGCTGGGCGACAACATCACCACGGGCGCCCGCTGGAGCCGACAGGTACGCTTTGGCGGGCTGCACTGGGCGCGTAATTTTGAGCTCAATCCGCAGCTCAACACCGAACCGCGTAGCCGTTACAGCGACACGGCGGTTCTGCCTTCTACGGTCGATCTGTACATCGACGGGCTTAAGCAGAGCAGCCAGCGCGTCACGCCGGGCGATTTTCTGCTGGATACCCTGCCCTCATTTACCGGAAGCGGGCAGGCCCAGGTGGTCATTACCGACATCAACGGTCAGCGTCGTACCGTACAGCTCGATCTCTACGGTGCGCCGGGGATGCTGGCGGAAGGACTCAGCAGCGGCTCGCTGGATATCGGCTGGATGCGACAAAACTACGCCCTGCGATCCAATGACTATGCCGCCTCGCCCATGCTCGACGCAGGGTGGCGCTACGGGGTGAATAACCAGCTGACGCTGGCGCTGCACACGGAGCAGCAGAGTAAACTGCGCAATGTCGGGACAGGGGTCGACTGGCTGATCTCGCCCGGGACAGGGATTATCAGCCAGCATGTCGCCATCAGCGACAGCCCCTACGGTCAGGGAAAACAGTGGGGCCTTGGCTGGCAATGGAACGGTCGCGGGACGGGGATCTCTGCCAGTACCGTTCGTACCGATGCCACATTTGCCGATAACGCCCGCATGAGCGGTACCCTCCCCGTCAGACGCAGCGATAGCGTTTGGGTCAGCCAGTCGATACCCCATTCAGGTACCTTCGGTGCGGGCTGGGTACAGCAAAACATTCAGGGCACCAAACAACGCTATCTCAACGCCTCCTGGTCCGCCTCGCTGCCGGCGCATATTTCCACCACGCTGAGCTACACCCGCTCGTTTACGGATGCGTCGAGCCACGTTCAGCTGATGCTTTCGATCCCGTTAGGGCGTGAGGATACCCTCTCCGTTCAGGCCAGCCGCGATATGCCGCGCATGGATTATCGCCATCAGCCGGACGATCAGGTCGGCGGCTGGTCATGGCAGCTGGGGCGAGGCTTTGGCGAGCACCGGGAAACCTATGCGGACGTGGGCTATCTGGGCCACGCAGGTGAGTGGCACGTTGGGATGGCGCAGGGCGCTAACTATGCCTCAGCCGAGGGTAGCCTGACGCTGCTGGATGGCAGCCTGCACACGCTGCGCTACAGCCAACAAAGCCTGGCGCTGGTCTCCACGCACGGTGTCGGACATGTGCCGGTGATGCTGGAAAACCGCCCGGCAGGCGAAACCGACGAGAAAGGGTATCTGCTGCTGACCGACCTGCCGCGTTACCACGCCAGCAAAGTCAGCATCAATCCGCTGGATCTGCCTGCCGACGTGATTGCCCCCGTCACCGACATGCAGGCCAGACCGGGCAACGGCGGCGCGGTAAAAGTCGATTTTAACGTCCATCACGCCGTCACAGTTCAGGCCCGACTGGTGGACCTCCACCATAATCCGCTCCCGCTCGGCAGCATTGTCTCAACGCCACGCGGTGCCACCATTGTGGGGCGTGACGGTTTTATCTGGCTTGAAGACCCGCCTCTGCCAGGTGAGCTGGTGGTAAAAACCGGTGAGGGTGAGTGCCGGGTCAGGCTTCCGGCCCCCCGTACTGCGTCACCCATACAGAATATTGGAGAACAACAGTGTCATTAAAAGCACCGTTCTTGCTGCTGCTTGCGGTGTCCTTGAAGGCGATGGCCGCCGCATGCTGGATAACATCACCTGCCGTCATCAACTTTGGCAATGTCGTGGCGGGCAATGCCGCGTCGACCAACACCGAAGTTAAATTTAGCTGTCAGGCTGACAACAACGGCACGACGGAATATATCAACGTCTGTCTGAGCAGTATCGACGCACCGCCCTTTCAGATGGTCTCACCGGGAGATTCGGAGGATAAACAGTACACCCTGCTTTTCCGCCTGCTTAACGGCGACGCGCGCGCTCAGGAACTCGGTCCCGCCAGCAGCGGGGAACTCATTCAGCAGACTCTGACCGCCGACAGCAATGCCAACATCAGCGGGAGCTTTCCGCTTATCGCCACCGTCCCGGCAGGGCAAAACCAACTTCCGGCGTACCACTATTACAACTACAACATGAATCTGCGCATCGCCTGGCACAGCGCTAGCCGTCAGGATGCACTGCAAAACTGCTCGGATGGCTCTGCGGAGGGGGAGCAGGTGCAGGGCGGTACCAATGCGCAGGCCGAAATCAGCCAGGGCTGCTACATAGAACGCGTCACCCCGCTTAACTTCGGCACCCTGAACAGTACCGCCACGCTGCGCCCGACGCGTTCCACCGCAACCCTTACCACGCGCTGTCCGGCCGGTACAGCGTTCACGCTTGGCATGGGCAACGGCAACCATGCCATCGGGAATCAGCGGCAGCTGTGTAACGATGAGGGTCAGTGCCTGCGCTACAGGCTCTGGCAGGATGCGGGTGCCACGCAAAGCTGGGGCGATCTGCACAGCGGCGATGCGCTGCATGTCACCCATCCCGCTGGCGGCACCCAGAACTTCACCGTTTACGGGGAAGTCCCCGCTCAGCCCCTGAGCGGTACAGGGGAATTTATTGATGACGTGATAATCACGCTGACTTATTAAACAGACCAAAATCCTGTCTGGATCAATGTTATCGGTAACAATGGCGTTAAAATAGCCACCAGCTCTGCATACAAGGCGTAAACCTTCTCTTTTTTATTCGTTATCTCTGTCTGTTTTACAACAACTTATGAAATACCTGCTTGCTGACGTCATCGTCTACAACGACGAGGACGGTTCTATTTCTCTTATCAATGTGCCGCCTGAGGATGCGCAGATCCTCACCTGCACAGCCAATAGCATTATGAAGCTGCTGGTGCAGCATCATGGGAACGTGGTCGAGCGGGAGACCTTCCTGCATGACGTCTGGGATCGGCGTGGGCTCCAGGGGTCTAACAATTCGTTAAACCAGTACATCAGCATCTTGCGCAAAATGCTGGCCAGCCTGCTTCCCGACGTGCTGTTTATCGTCACTGTCCCCAAAACGGGCTTTATGCTCAGCGCAGACGTCACGGTAACAGCCCTGGAGGAAGAAACACCGGCCGCCGAAACGGCGAAAACTGCAGTACCCGCCCGACCGGAGCGGCTGCTCTGGGGCGCGCTTACGCTGGCGGTCGTTGCGCTGTGCCTTTGGATAACGGCTATCAAACCCGAAACCCGGCAGAAGGACATTCATCTGCTGACCCATATCGGGAACTGTCCGGTCTATACCTTTACGCCGCTGGCGGATGTGTTTCACGAGCGGGCGGCTGCGCTGGCGCAAAGCCTTCAGCAGGACGGTCACCTTCCGTGCCTGGAAAATTCAATTTTCTACATGCACATTCAGCGAACGCTTTTCTACGGCCACGAGGGACGACTGGTGCTCTCCCAATGCTCGCTCACGCAGGGGAAAGCGAGCGCCTGTCGTACGCTTTACTATTACGAGTGGTGATATGAAATACACAAAAATCTGGCTCATTCTGGCCCTTAACCTGATGATTACCGGCGCTGCACTGGCGTGGTATTTCTACACGCCACCGCTGTCGGTGGCCTGCAATGGATATCTGACCTTCTCCGACAAACGTGACAGCCACGAATTCACGTTTGACGGGGAGGTCATCATGCAGTTTCACCCCAACAAAACCGGGTACATCACGCTAAACGGTAACGTGGAGAATGCCCCAAACCACTGGGAAGTGTCCCGTCAGGAGATGTTTAAATGGCGCCACGTGGAAGGGGAACTGTATGAGATCGTTATTCAAAAAGTGGAGCGTTTTGGCCATGACGCCATGCCGCCGGGCGTATTTGAGAAATACGTCGCGGGCCTGACCCAGGGGAAAAAAAGGCTCCTGGCGATAGAGCGCACGCCGCATGATGCACTGGTTATCAGCAATTTTTACTCGCCGGTACTGGTCTGCACAGAATAATACCGGCGGGTCAGGCTATACTTCCCGCCATGAACATTCACATTCGCCCTACCACCTTCAACGATGCTGCCACCCTGCCCGCCATTGAACGCGCGGCGGGCGAGCGTTTTCGTGAAATCCCCCCTCTCGCCTGGCTTGCCGGGGGTGAGGTGATTTCAACTGAAGAGCATCTCAACTATGCCGAACGGGGGCTAAGCTGGCTGGCGCTGGCGAACGACCATCCCGTTGGGTTTATCCTCGCAGAGGCGCACGCGACATCGCTGTTTATTGTCGAACTTTCGGTGCATCTGGACTGGCAGGGAAAGGGGATTGGTCGGCAGCTCATTAACGCTGTGGCTGACCATGCCCGCGAAGGGGGGCTGTCGTCGCTGACGTTGACGACATTCCGCGACGTACCGTGGAATGCGCCGTTCTATGCGCGGCTGGGGTTTGACTACGTCACTGAACTCACGCCTGAACTGCGTCAGAAAAGGGAAGATGAGACAGCGCACGGCTTAGCGTTTGACTCCCGCTGCGCCATGCGTCTGCCGCTTTGATATCGCCCGGTAGCGCTGCGCTGACCGGGCCTACAAAACCCTGAACCGTAGGCCGGGTAAGGCATAGCCGACACCCGGCACATACCCCTCCCCGTAGGCCGGGTAAGGCGAAGCCGCCACCCGGCACAACACGCACGATCAGAACGTTTCCCAGTTATCCCCCGCATCAGCGGTTGCCGCTTTACGCGACATCACCGGGGTAGCAACGCTTTTCGCCGAAGCGAACTCGCGCGCTTTCATCTGCTCCTGCTGAATGCGGAACACCGCGACAGCCTGGGTCAGGCGGCTCGCCTGCTCTTCCAGCGCCGCCGCCGCTGCGGCAGACTCTTCCACCAGCGAGGCGTTCTGCTGGGTCACGCGATCCATCTCGGCGACCGCCAGACCTACCTGGTCGATACCGCGGCTCTGCTCGTCAGAAGCCGAGGCGATTTCGCCCATGATATCCGTAACGCGGGTTACCGCATTCACGATCTCGCCCATGGTTTCACCGGCGCTTTCTACCAGCGTTGAACCCACTTCCACGCGACCCACAGAGTCTTCAATCAGGCTCTTGATTTCACGTGCTGCCTGGGCGCTGCGCTGGGCCAGGTTACGCACTTCACCTGCCACCACCGCAAAACCACGGCCCTGCTCGCCTGCGCGCGCCGCTTCTACCGCCGCGTTCAGTGCCAGGATGTTGGTCTGGAAAGCAATTCCGTCGATCACGCTAATAATGTCGGCAATCTTCTGCGAACTACCGGCGATATCGCGCATGGTCTGCACTACGTTGTCCACCACTTTACCGCCTTTCTGCGCGGTCTCGGACGCGCTCAGCGCCAGATGGCTCGCCTGACGGGCGTTTTCGGCGTTCTGCTTCACGGTCGCCGTCAGCTGCTCCATGCTGGCAGCAGTCTCTTCCAGGGACGCAGCCTGCTGTTCTGTACGGGAAGAGAGGTCGTTATTGCCCATCGCGATTTCGCTCGCGCCGCTGTAGATAGCATTCGCGCCATTACGCACGTCGCCAACGGTCCGTACCAGCTCACTCTGCATATGACGCAGAGAATCGGCCAGTTCGCCCATCTCGTTGGAGCCCTCCACTTCAATGCGCTTCACCAGATCGCCGCTGGCGATATGGCGAATGTTGTCGATGAGGCGCGTCAGCGGCGAAATCAGCGCCTGCTTGATACCCAACCAGACGGCCACGATCACCACCAGCACGGCAAGCAGCACGCTAATCAGCACCCAGATGGCCTGGCTGAAGGAGCTCTTGCTGTCTTCAACCGCCATTTGATACAGCTTGTCGTTCTGCTGCAGGTAGCTGACATACTGCTTCTCAAAACCATCCTGGTAGCTCTGGGTCGGCTGATCGAAGAAGGCGTTGATTTTGCCCGCACCCAGCAGCTGAATCAGCTCCGCCAGCGCACCGTGGTAGATATCGTAGTTACGCTTGATCTCCATGGCATCCGCATCGCTTTGACGCGGATCGCGCGGCAGGGCCTCATAGGCGGCCCAGTTTTTTTCCGCCTGCTTCAGCGACGTGGACGCGATTTGCATCAGATCGTTAACGGTCGCGCCGCTGCCGATATTGCTCTGATCCATCATGTAGCGAATACCCGCGCGGTTCAGGGTATTACGGGTTTGCAGCAACGCCACCCAGCTGGCATTCAGCGTGGATTGTTGCTGGCGAATGGTTTGCAGGACGGTGAAATTCTCTTTGTCATGCTTAAGGGCATTGAAGAAAAGACCACCGGATGTGAGTTGTAACAGGCCAAATATAGCTAAAACCAGCATTAAACTGGTGACAATCTTGATACGGTTTAACATGTTTTCTCTTTCCTCAGACAGATACAGAATTTTCGGCCTGGAAAGGGAAAACTTTACGAAAATCATCCTGGAATTTGTGGTTTTTACTCTTCTTCCCGCGCTGCGTTATGCCGGTTTCCGAGTTCAATAAACTCTTCCAGCAGCGTCGTCAGCTGTTTCATCTTCTCCGGCGTGTATTCCGCCTCAATCTGCTGGTATGCCTCTTCCACCTGTGCCTGGGCGTGCTCATACAGCGCATTGCCCTCTTTGGTCAGCGACACGTACAGCTTGCGCTGGTCGTTCACTGGCTTTAAGCGCAGCACCAGGCCGTCGCGCTCCATGCGCGTCAGAATGCCGGTCAGGCTGGGACGCAAAATACAGGTGCGAAACGCCAGATCGTGAAAATCCATCGACGGATGTTCCGCCAGCACGCGCACAATCCGCCACTGCTGCTCGGTCAGGTTATGTCGCTTCACAATGGGTCGGAAGTACGACATCGCCGCTTCCCGCGCCTGCAGCAGCGCGATGGTTAATGAATCATGCATAGCCTCTCCCCGCCCTTCATTAACAAGTAAACAATTCATAACAGATGTTTTTATAAACAACACGTTTTCTGCCAAAAAGTCTAACAGAAACCCGCCAATTTTGTTAACACACTGATTTTAATCAAAATAAAAACCAATATGTAAATTTATTGTTATTCATATCACAAATTTTTCACTTCTGATTGCGAAATAAACAGCAAAAGCATAAAACCAGATCATTAACATATTAATGAAATTATAACCCGGACTGCCGGGGTGAGGAGCAGGTGAATGAAAGGTACCGTTTTTGCCGTCGCGTTGAATCATCAAAGCCAGCGCGATGCCTGGGCTGAGGCGTTTGAAAAAGCCCCCTACAACACGCCGCCGAAAACGGCAGTGTGGTTTATCAAACCGCATAACACCGTGATCCGCGCAGGCGATCCCATTCCCTTCCCGCAGGGTGAAACAGTGCTAAGCGGTGCAACGGTCGCGCTGGTGGTGGGCAAAACGGCCAGCAAGGTGCGCGAGGAAGACGCGGCGGCGTACATTGCCGGATATGCGCTGGCCAACGAGGTGAGTCTGCCGGAAGAGAGCTTCTACCGCCCGGCGATCAAGGCGAAATGCCGGGACGGATTCTGCCCGCTGGGCGAGCTGGTCAACGTTGATAACGTAGATAACCTGACCCTCATCACCGAGATTAACGGCCGCGAGGCGGACCACTGGAATACGGCCGATTTGCATCGCAACGCCGCGCAGCTGCTGAGCGCCCTGAGTGAGTTCGCGACCCTTAATCCCGGCGATGCGATATTGCTCGGCACCCCGCACAGCCGCGTCGAGATCCGCCCTGGAGACCGGGTACGCATTCTGGCAAAAGGGTTTCCGCCGCTGGAAAACCCGGTGGTGGACGAACGCGACGTCGCTATCGCTCACCGCACGCCCCCGCACGCCACGCTGTTCGCCCTTGGCCTGAACTACGCCGACCACGCCAGCGAGCTGGACTTCAAGCCCCCCACCGAGCCGCTGGTGTTTATCAAAGCGCCGAACACTTTCAACGGTGACGACCAGACCTCGGTGCGCCCGAACAACATCGACTACATGCACTACGAAGCGGAGCTGGTGGTGGTCATCGGCAAAACCGCCCGTAAGGTGAGTGAAGCCGAGGCGATGGACGTTGTTGCGGGCTATACGGTCTGCAACGACTACGCCATCCGCGACTATCTCGAGAACTACTACCGCCCAAACCTGCGGGTGAAAAGCCGCGACGGGCTGACCCCCATTTCCCCAAACATCGTGCCAAAAGAAGCCATCCCCGACCCACACAACCTCGCCCTGCGCACCTTCGTTAACGGCGAACTGCGACAGCTTGGCACGACGGCGGATCTGATTTTCAGCATCCCGTTCCTGATTGCCTACCTGAGCGATTTTATGACCCTGCAACCGGGCGACATGATTGCCACCGGCACGCCGAAGGGGCTGTCCGACGTGGTGCCGGGGGATGAAGTGGTGGTGGAAGTGGAAGGCGTGGGACGCCTGGTAAACCGAATTGTGAGTGAGGAGACGGCAAAATGAAACAAATTAACCATTGGATCAACGGCAAAAACGTGGCGGGAAGCGACTATTTCCACACCACCAATCCGGCCTCCGGCGAGGTGCTGGCCGAAGTGGCTTCCGGCGGTGAAGCCGAAATCCATCAGGCCGTAGCCGCCGCGAAAGAGGCGTTTCCAAAATGGGCCAACCTGCCGATGAAGGAACGCGCGCGGCTGATGCGTCGTCTGGGCGATCTGATCGATCAGAACGTGCCCGAGATCGCCGCCATGGAGACCGCCGACACCGGCCTGCCGATCCACCAGACTAAAAACGTGCTGATCCCGCGCGCCTCGCACAACTTCGAGTTTTTCGCCGAGGTGTGTCAGCAGATGAACGGCAAAACCTACCCGGTTGACGACAAAATGCTCAACTACACCCTGGTACAGCCGGTGGGCGTCTGCGCGCTGGTGTCACCGTGGAACGTGCCGTTTATGACCGCCACCTGGAAGGTCGCCCCGTGCCTGGCGCTGGGTAATACCGCGGTACTGAAAATGTCTGAACTCTCCCCGCTGACCGCCGACCGTCTGGGCGAGCTGGCGCTGGAGGCGGGCATTCCGGCGGGTGTACTCAACGTGGTGCAGGGCTACGGCGCGACGGCAGGCGATGCGCTGGTGCGTCATCACGACGTGCGAGCCGTCTCCTTTACCGGCGGCACGGCCACCGGGCGCAATATTATGAAAAACGCCGGGCTGAAGAAGTATTCCATGGAGCTGGGCGGCAAATCCCCGGTGCTGATTTTTGAAGACGCGGACATCGAGCGCGCGCTGGATGCCGCCCTGTTCACCATCTTCTCCATCAACGGCGAGCGCTGCACCGCGGGCTCGCGCATCTTCATCCAGCAGAGCATCTACCCGGAGTTCGTCAAACGCTTTGCGGAGCGTGCCAACCGTCTGCGCGTGGGCGACCCGACCGATCCGACCACCCAGATTGGGGCACTCATCAGCAAGTCACACTGGGAGAAAGTCTCTGGCTATATTCGCCTCGGCATTGAAGAGGGCGCGACCCTGCTGGCGGGCGGCCCGGACAAACCGACCGACCTGCCTGCGCATCTGAAAGGCGGCAACTTCCTGCGCCCGACCGTACTGGCGGACGTCGACAACCGCATGCGCGTGGCGCAGGAGGAGATCTTCGGGCCGGTGGCCTGCCTGCTGCCGTTTAAGGATGAAGCGGAAGGTCTGCGCCTGGCGAACGACGTGGAGTACGGTCTGGCGTCGTACATCTGGACCCAGGACGTCAGCAAAGTGCTGCGCCTGGCGCGCAATATCGAAGCGGGCATGGTGTTCGTCAATACCCAGAACGTGCGCGACCTGCGCCAGCCGTTTGGCGGCGTGAAGGCCTCCGGCACCGGGCGCGAAGGCGGCGAGTACAGCTTTGAGGTGTTTGCGGAGATGAAGAACGTCTGCATCTCCATGGGCGACCATCCGATTCCTAAATGGGGGATCTGATCATGGGTACATTAGCGTTAGCGGCAAAAATCACCCACGTCCCGTCAATGTATCTCTCCGAGCTGCCGGGGAAAAACCGCGGCTGCCGTCAGGGCGCCATCGACGGGCATAAAGAGATCGGCAAGCGCTGCCGCGAGCTGGGCGTGGACACCATCATCGTCTTCGATACCCACTGGCTGGTGAACAGCGCATACCACATCAACTGTGCGGACCATTTTTCAGGCGTCTACACCAGCAACGAACTGCCGCACTTTATCCGCGACATGACTTACGACTACGACGGCAACCCGGCGCTCGGCCAGTTGATTGCCGACGAGGCGGTGAAGCTCGGCGTGCGCGCCAAGGCGCACAACATCCCGAGTCTGAAGCTGGAGTACGGCACGCTGGTGCCGATGCGTTACATGAACCCGGATAAACACTTCAAAGTGGTCTCTATCTCGGCGTTCTGCACCGTTCACGACTTCGCCGACAGCCGCAAACTCGGTGAGGCCATCGTCAGCGCCATCAAAAAATACGACGGCACCGTGGCGGTGCTCGCCAGCGGCTCACTGTCGCACCGCTTTATCGACGACCAGCGCGCGGAAGAAGGGATGAACAGCTATACCCGCGAGTTTGACCGCCAGATGGACGAGCGCGTGGTGAAGCTGTGGCGCGAGGGGCAGTTCAAAGAATTCTGCAGCATGCTGCCGGAATACGCCGACTACTGCTACGGCGAAGGCAATATGCATGACACGGTGATGCTGCTGGGCATGCTCGGCTGGGACAAATACGACGGCAAGGTGGAGTTTCTCACCGAGTTGTTCGCCAGCTCCGGCACCGGCCAGGTTAACGCCGTTTTCCCCCTGCCCGCGTGAGGAGCCACCATGCCGCACTTTATTGCTGAATGTACCGACAACATCCGCGAGCAGGCAGACCTGCCGGGGTTGTTCGCCAAAGTGAACGAGGCGCTGGCCGCCACGGGCATCTTCCCGATCGGTGGTATCCGCAGCCGCGCCCACTGGCTGGATACCTGGCAGATGGCCGACGGTAAGCAGGATTACGCCTTTGTGCATATGACGCTGAAGATCGGTTCCGGGCGCAGCCTGGAAAGTCGGGAAGCCGTGGGGGAAATGCTGTTTGGGCTTATCAAAGCGCACTTTGCGGCGTTGATGGCTGCCCGCTATCTGGCGCTGTCGTTCGAGCTGGACGAACTGCACCCGACGCTCAATTACAAACAAAACAACGTGCACGCGTTGTTTAAGTAATACCGCTCGATCTGTCCCCTCTCCCTTTGGGAGAGGGTTAGGGTGAGGGAAATCTCAGCGGCCTGATGCCCTCACCCCGGCCCTCTCCCACGGGGAGAGGGAGAAAACAATACAACAGGATATCGCCATGCTCGATAAACACACCCATACCCTGATCGCCCACCGCCTGCATCAGGCGGAACAAACCCGGGAGCAGATCCGCGCGATCTCGCTGGACTACCCGGAGATCACCATTGACGACGCCTACGCCGTTCAGCGCGAATGGGTAAGCCTGAAAATCGCCGAAGGCCGCGTGCTGAAGGGTCACAAGATCGGCCTCACCTCCAAAGCGATGCAGGCCAGCTCGCAGATCAGCGAGCCGGACTACGGCGCGCTGCTGGACGACATGTTTTTCCACGACGGCAGCGACATCCCCGTCGATCGCTTTATCGTCCCGCGCATCGAAGTAGAGCTGGCGTTCGTGCTGGCAAAACCGCTGCGCGGCCCGAACTGCACGATCTTCGACGTCTACAACGCCACGGATTACGTCATTCCCGCGCTGGAGCTGATCGACGCCCGCTGCCACAACGTTGACCCGGAAACCCAGCGCCCGCGCAAGGTGTTCGACACCATCTCCGATAACGCTGCCAACGCAGGGGTGATCCTCGGCGGTCGCCCGATTAAGCCCGACGCGCTGGATCTGCGCTGGATCTCCGCCCTGCTCTACCGCAACGGCGTGATCGAAGAGACCGGCGTGGCCGCTGGCGTGCTTAACCACCCGGCGAACGGCGTGGCGTGGCTGGCGAACAAGCTAGCGCCGTACGACGTGCAGCTTGAGCCGGGGCAGATCATCCTCGGCGGCTCGTTTACCCGCCCGGTGCCCGCCAGCAGAGGCGACACTTTCCACGTTGACTACGGCAACATGGGCTCCATCAGCTGCCGCTTTGTGTAAGGAGACAATCATGCAGAATGCATTCAAAGCGGCGCTGAAAGCGGGCCGTCCACAAATCGGCTTATGGCTGGGGCTCACCAGCAGCTACAGCGCCGAACTGCTGGCCGGGGCAGGCTTCGACTGGCTGCTGATCGACGGCGAGCACGCCCCGAACAGCGTGCAAACCGTCTTAACCCAATTGCAGGCCATCGCCCCTTATCCGAGCCAACCGGTGGTGCGCCCGTCGTGGAACGATCCGGTGCAGATCAAACAGCTGCTGGACGTCGGCGCACAAACCCTGCTGGTGCCGATGGTGCAAAACGCCGAAGAAGCGCGGCTGGCGGTACGTGCCACCCGCTATCCACCGGCGGGCATTCGCGGCGTCGGCAGCGCGCTGGCAAGAGCGTCGCGCTGGAACCGCATTCCGGACTATCTGCAGCAGGCTAACGACGCCATGTGCGTACTGGTGCAAATCGAAACCCGTGAGGCGCTGAAAAACCTGCCGCAGATCCTCGACGTGGAAGGCGTCGACGGCGTGTTTATCGGCCCGGCCGATCTCAGCGCCGACATGGGCTTTGCCGGTAATCCGCAGCACCCGGAGGTCCAGGCCGCTATCGAGCAGGCGATCGCGCAGATCCTGAGCGCGGGCAAAGCCCCCGGCATCCTGATGGCAAACGAGGCGCTGGCAAAACGCTATCTCGACCTCGGCGCGCTGTTTGTCGCCGTCGGCGTCGACACCACCCTGCTCGCCCGCGGTGCGGAAGCGCTGGCTGCACGCTTTATCGAACAACCGGTTACGTCAGTTAATAACAATAAATCCGTCTACTAAACGTAAGATCTGGAGCGCACCATGACGACCTCTACCCTGCAAACCCATGATAATAAAGCTGTTGAACAACGCGCCATTAACAAGCTGTTCCGACGTTTAATCGTGTTTCTCTTTATCCTGTTTGTTTTCTCGTTTCTCGACCGCATCAACATCGGCTTTGCCGGACTGACGATGGGTAAAGATCTCGGCCTCACCTCCACCATGTTTGGCCTGGCCGCAACCCTGTTTTACGTCACCTATGTGCTGTGCGGGATCCCAAGCAACATCATGCTGGCGAAGATCGGCGCGCGGCGCTGGATCGCCGGGATCATGGTGGTGTGGGGCATCGCCTCCACCTGCACCATGTTCGCCACCAGCCCTGAAACCCTTTACGTCCTGCGCATGCTGGTGGGCATTGCCGAAGCCGGTTTCCTGCCGGGGATCCTGGTCTATCTCACCTGGTGGTTCCCGGCCTATCACCGCGCCCGCGCCAACGCGCTGTTTATGATCGCCATGCCGGTCACCATGATGCTCGGTTCAATCCTCTCCGGGTACATTCTGGCGATGGACGGGCTGTGGAACCTGAAGGGCTGGCAGTGGCTGTTCCTGCTGGAAGGGCTGCCGTCAGTGGTGCTCGGGGTAGTAACCTGGTTCTACCTTAACGACACGCCGGATCAGGCCACCTGGCTGGATGAGGACGAAAAGCAGGCGCTGAAAACCATGATCGCCCGCGAGCAGGAGGTCACCATTGCCCGCGCCGTCACGCCGCGCTCGACGCTGCGAGAAGTGCTGACGCCCGCCGTGCTGCTCTATACGCTGGCCTACTTCTGCCTGACCAACACGCTGAGCGCGATCAACATCTGGACGCCGCAGATCCTGCAGAGCTTTAACACCGGCAGCAGCAATATCGTCATTGGCCTGCTGGCGGCGATCCCGCAGTTTTGCACCATCCTCGGGATGATCTGGTGGAGCCGCCGATCCGACAGGCTGAAAGAGCGAAAAAAGCACACCATCCTGCCGTACCTGTTCGCGGCGGCGGGATGGATGCTGGCCTCCGCCACCGATCACAGCCTGATCCAGCTGCTTGGCATCATCATGGCCTCAACCGGATCATTTACCGCCATGGCGATATTCTGGACCACGCCAGATCGGGTGATTAGCCTGCAGTCCCGCGCGGTGGCGCTGGCGGTGATCAACGCCATCGGCAACGTGGGTTCTGCCGTTAGCCCGCTGCTGATCGGCATTCTGCGCGACGCGACCGGCAGCTTCAGCTCCGGGCTGTGGTTCGTGGCCGGGCTACTGGTGGTCGGCGCGCTGGTGCTGACGCGCATTCCGATGACGCAGCGGGATCAACAGAGGAACGATCATGTGCCAGAGCCCTATCGCCAACATTGATATCAGCAAGGAGTACGACGAAAGTCTGGGCACCGACGATGTGCACTACCAGTCGTTCGCACGCATGGCGGCCTTTTTTGGCCGCGACATGCAGGCGCATCGTCACGACCAGTATTTTCAGATGCACTTTCTGGATACCGGGCAGATTGAACTCCAGCTCGACGATCACCGTTACTCGGTGCAGGCCCCGCTTTTCGTTCTCACGCCGCCGTCGGTGCCGCACGCGTTTATTACCGAATCCGACAGCGACGGGCACGTGCTGACGGTGCGCGAGGATCTGATCTGGCCGCTGCTGGAGGTGCTCTACCCCGGCACCCGGGAAGCGTTTGGTCTGCCGGGGATCTGCCTGTCGCTGGCCGACAAGCCTGATGAACTGGCGGCGCTGAAACACTACTGGCAGCTGATAGCCCGGGAGTCCATGGAACAGCTGCCGGGCCGCGAGCATACGCTGGTTCTGCTGGCGCAGGCCGTATTCACTCTGCTGCTGCGCAACGCGAAGCTCGACGATCACGCTTCAGGCGGTATGCGCGGCGAGCTGAAGCTGTTCCAGCGCTTTACCCAGCTGATCGACACGCACTACCACCAGCACTGGACAGTGCCGGAATATGCCAACGAACTGCACCTGACCGAATCCCGGCTAACCGATATCTGTCGCCGCTTCGCCAACCGCCCGCCGAAGCGGTTGATCTTCGACCGACAGCTGCGGGAAGCCAGACGGCTGCTGCTCTTTTCCGACAGCGCGGTCAGCGAGATTGCCTGGCAGCTGGGGTTTAAAGATCCGGCCTATTTCGCCCGCTTTTTTAACCGCTTAGTGGGGTGCTCGCCAAGCGCATATCGGGCGCAGAAAGTACCGGTTTCCTGAACGCATCACGGTTCGTAGGGCGGGTAAGCGCAGCGCCACCCGCCGAAAAGCCGCACAGATCACAAATCCACATCCCACCCGAAAAGTACCCGCCGTTGTCCCAATCGTCCCTTCACGTCCCGCCCCTCTCACGCTTCAATTAAACAACAAAAACAAAACATAAATTTAACATCACTATTCCGATACGAGGTCCCTATGAAGCCTGAAGATTTCCGCGCCGATGCCAAACGTCCGTTAACCGGTGAAGAGTATTTAAAAAGCCTGCAGGACGGGCGTGAGATTTATATCTACGGCGAGCGCGTCAAAGACGTCACCACCCATCCGGCGTTCCGCAATGCGGCAGCCTCCATCGCGCAGATGTACGATGCCCTGCACAAGCCGGACATGCAGGACACGCTGTGCTGGGGCACCGACACCGGCAGCGGCGGTTACACCCACAAGTTCTTCCGCGTGGCGAAAAGCGCCGACGACCTGCGCCAGCAGCGCGACGCTATCGCCGAATGGTCACGCCTAAGCTACGGCTGGATGGGGCGTACGCCGGACTATAAGGCCGCGTTCGGCTGCGCGCTCGGTGCCAACCCGGCCTTCTACGGTCAGTTCGAGCAGAACGCCCGCAGCTGGTACACCCGCATTCAGGAAACCGGCCTGTATTTCAACCACGCCATCGTTAACCCGCCTATCGACCGCCACAAACCGGCGGATGAGGTGAAAGACGTCTACATCAAACTGGAGAAAGAGACCGACGCCGGGATCGTTGTCAGCGGGGCGAAAGTGGTGGCAACCAACTCGGCGCTGACCCACTACAACATGATCGGCTTCGGCTCCGCGCAGGTGATGGGCGAAAACCCGGACTTTGCGCTGATGTTCGTCGCACCGATGGATGCCGAAGGTGTCAAGCTCATCTCCCGTGCCTCTTACGAGATGGTGGCTGGCGCAACCGGCTCCCCGTATGACTACCCGCTCTCCAGCCGCTTTGATGAGAACGACGCGATCCTGGTGATGGATCATGTGCTGATCCCGTGGGAAAACGTGCTGATCTACCGCGATTTCGACCGCTGTCGTCGCTGGACGATGGAAGGTGGCTTTGCGCGGATGTATCCGCTACAGGCATGCGTGCGCCTGGCAGTGAAGCTCGACTTCATCACCGCCCTGTTGAAAAAATCGCTGGAGTGTACCGGCACCCTTGAATTCCGCGGCGTACAGGCGGATCTCGGCGAGGTGGTGGCCTGGCGCAATATGTTCTGGGCGCTGAGCGACTCCATGTGCTCTGAAGCCACGCCGTGGGTCAATGGCGCGTATCTGCCGGACCACGCGGCGCTGCAGACCTACCGCGTGATGGCTCCGATGGCCTACGCGAAGATTAAGAATATTATCGAACGTAACGTCACCAGCGGGCTGATCTATCTGCCGTCCAGCGCGCGGGACCTGAATAACCCACAGATTGACCAGTATCTGGCGAAATACGTGCGCGGCTCCAACGGCATGGATCACGTCGAACGCATCAAGATTTTGAAGCTGATGTGGGATGCCATTGGCAGCGAGTTTGGCGGCCGTCACGAGCTGTATGAGATCAACTACTCCGGTAGCCAGGATGAAATTCGCCTGCAGTGTCTGCGCCAGGCGCAGAGCTCCGGCAACATGGACAAAATGATGGCGATGGTCGACCGCTGTATGTCCGAATACGACCAACACGGCTGGACGGTGCCGCACCTGCACAACAACAGCGATATCAACATGCTGGATAAGCTGCTGAAATAGCGCAGCGGGAGGTTTCAATGCAATCAGAAGAACGCCTGCGTTTTCGCGACGCGATGGCCAGCCTGTCGGCCGCAGTCAATGTCGTCACCACCGAGGGGGAAGCAGGCCGCTGCGGCATTACCGCCACCGCAGTCTGTTCGGTTACGGACACGCCGCCGTCGGTCATGGTGTGCATCAACGCCAACAGCGCCATGAACCCGGTATTCCAGGGCAACGGCAGACTGTGCATAAACGTGCTGAACCACGAGCAGGAGATCATGGCTCGCCACTTCGCCGGGATGACCGGTATGACAATGGAGGAGCGCTTTGCCCTCTCCTGCTGGCAGAAAGGCCCGCTGGCGCAGCCGATGCTGAAAGGTGCGCTGGCAAGCCTGGAAGGCGAGATAAGCCAGGTGCAAACCATCGGCACGCATCTGGTGTATCTTGTTGAAATTAAAAATATCATTTTGAGTGATGCAGGACACGGCCTGATCTACTTCAAACGCCGTTTCCACCCGGTCATGATGGAGGTGGAAGCCACCGCGTAATTCTCCCGCGCGCTGGCCTTTTTTTCGGCCAGCGCCACTTTCTGCAAAAACTCCTAAGGTTTCCGCTAAATCACGCCGTTATACAACCATAAGATAAATTTTCTGTGCCTGAATACTGACATCTCTGGTCAGTGCTTCCCGCTTCATTCAGCGCATACCTAATATACAGGATTACCTTATGGCTAAAACGACGCGGAGCCGCTCGGCTGAACGTCTGGTCGATATTCTGGTTGAGCTACATTTAAACGGTGTGGTAAACCGCAGTGCGCTAATGACCAAATTTAAAATTACCGAGCGTACCGTCTACCGGGATTTAAATGCGCTCTCTCCTATCGTTGAACATACCGGTAACGGGCTATATCGGCTGATCCATTCCGCACAATCTCCCGGCGGACAAGGGTTACATCACACACTGGCTAACTTCCTGAATGCAGATAACTTTTTCCCTGAAAGAAATACGGAATTCTGGCAAAAGCTGGAAACACGCGTTGACGAAAATCATATTCTTATCCTTGGTAACGACGCAGAGCACACGGTACAACGTGATATCAGCCGTCATTTAGCGAAAATTGAGAAATCTATTAATAACCATAATGTTTGCCAGATCGTTTATAAGGGTAAAACCCGCCTGATTAATCCCTATAAACTCATTAACAAAAAAAATATATGGTATTTACAAGCTACCGAAAATAGTCGGCTTAAATCCTTTTCATTGAGTCAGATTCGCTGGTTTGATATTCAGAAAACCCTTTTTACCCCTGAAGAGAATGTCCGCGCGCTCCTGGAAAAAAGCCTCGATCCGTGGGTGTCTGAAGATACTTTCACAGTGAAAATATTCATTAAAGATAATATTTCACATTACTTCCTGCGCCGGGATCTTCTGCCGGAACAAGAGCTGCTGGAAGAACAACGCGGCGGTATCACGCTGCGCTGCCGGGCGGCACACGAGAACCAGATCCTGCCGCTGCTGTTCTACTGGCTGCCGAATATTCAAATCCTGGAGCCGAACTGGCTGAAGGAGAAACTGGTTAAAACGCTGGAAAACTATCTGGCGATGGCGCGCAGCCCGGATAACCACGTGATCTCAATCACATAATTTCCTCCCGCGGCGGCGAGCCTTAACCACTCGCTGCTTCCTTTGACCGCTCACCCGTCACTTTCAACCACTCATTCATTTACCCACCTTTACACGCGCGAGGATCTGGCACGATCGCTCCAGCATTACTCAATACCTCCTCACAACGAACCTTGACCCTTTTTTCTTTACATAAAAAACCAGGTCTTACTATGGATACTAAAAAACTACTTAAGCACGTGCCCTGGGCCTTACTCGGGATCCTCGGTGCTTTCTGTCTGGCGGTTGTCGCATTACGCCGGGGCGAACACGTCAGCGCCCTGTGGATCGTCGTCGCGTCCGTTTCCGTCTATCTTGTGGCTTATCGCTACTACAGCTTATACATCGCGCAGAAGGTCATGAAGCTCGACCCAACGCGCGCCACGCCGGCGGTCATTAACAATGACGGCCTGAACTACGTGCCAACCAACCGCTACGTGCTGTTTGGTCACCACTTTGCCGCCATTGCAGGCGCTGGCCCGCTGGTCGGCCCGGTACTGGCCGCGCAGATGGGCTACCTGCCGGGTACGCTCTGGCTGCTGGCGGGCGTGGTGCTGGCGGGCGCGGTGCAGGACTTTATGGTGCTGTTTATCTCCTCACGCCGTAACGGTTCGTCGCTGGGTGAGATGATCAAAGAAGAGATGGGTCGCGTGCCGGGCACCATTGCCCTGTTCGGTTGTTTCCTGATTATGATCATTATCCTCGCGGTGCTGGCGCTGATCGTCGTGAAAGCGCTGGCCGAAAGTCCGTGGGGCGTGTTTACCGTCTGCTCTACCGTACCGATTGCGCTGTTCATGGGCATTTACATGCGCTTCCTGCGCCCGGGGCGCGTGGGCGAAGTCTCCGTGATTGGTATCGTGCTGCTGGTTGCCTCTATCTACTTTGGCGGCGTCATTGCGCATGACCCGTACTGGGGCCCGGCGCTGACCTTTAAGGACACCACCATCACCTTCGCGCTGATTGGTTACGCGTTTGTATCCGCCCTGCTCCCGGTATGGCTGATTCTGGCACCACGTGATTACCTCGCGACCTTCCTGAAAATCGGGGTTATCGTCGGGCTGGCTATCGGGATTGTGATCATCAACCCTGAGCTGAAAATGCCGGCGGTGACTCAGTACATTGACGGCACCGGCCCACTGTGGAAAGGCGCGCTGTTCCCGTTCTTGTTTATCACCATCGCCTGTGGTGCCGTGTCTGGCTTCCACGCGCTGATCTCCTCCGGCACCACGCCGAAGCTGATGGCCAACGAAACCGACGCGCGCTTTATCGGTTACGGCGCGATGCTGATGGAATCCTTCGTGGCGATCATGGCGCTGGTTGCGGCGTCTATCATCGAACCGGGCCTGTACTTCGCAATGAACACCCCGCCTGCGGGTCTGGGCATCACCATGCCAAACCTGCATGAGATGGGCGGCGAAAATACCGCGCTGATCATGGCCCAGCTGAAGGATGCCAGCGCCCACGCGGCAGCGACCGTCAGCTCCTGGGGCTTCGTGATCTCCCCTGAGCAGATCATGCAGACCGCGAAAGACATCGGCGAACCGTCCGTGCTGAACCGCGCAGGTGGCGCACCGACGCTGGCTGTCGGTATCGCACATGTGTTCCATAAAGTGCTGCCGTGGGCAGACATGGGCTTCTGGTACCACTTCGGTATTCTGTTTGAAGCGCTGTTTATCCTCACCGCGCTGGATGCCGGTACCCGTGCGGGCCGCTTCATGCTGCAGGACCTGCTGGGTAACTTCGTGCCGTTCCTGAAGAAAACCGACTCTCTGGTGGCGGGTGTGCTCGGCACTGCGGGTTGCGTAGGCCTGTGGGGTTACCTGCTGTATCAGGGCGTGGTTGATCCACTCGGCGGCGTGAAGAGCCTGTGGCCGCTGTTCGGTATCTCTAACCAGATGCTAGCCGCTGTGGCTCTGGTACTTGGCACCGTCGTACTGGTGAAAATGAAACGCACCAAATACATCTGGGTGACCGTCATTCCTGCACTGTGGCTGCTGCTCTGCACTACCTGGGCGCTGGGCCTGAAGCTGTTCAGCACCAACCCGCAGCTGGAAGGCTTCTTCTTCATGGCGAACCAGTACAAAGAGAAGATTGCCGCAGGCGGCGCAGATCTGACCGCGCAGCAGATTGCCAACATGAACCATATCGTGGTGAACAACTACACCAACGCAGGTCTGAGCATTCTGTTCCTGGTGGTGGTGTACAGCATCATTTTCTACGGTATCAAAACCTGGCTGAAAGTGCGTAACGCCGAAGGCCGTACGGATAAAGAAACGCCGTACGTGCCGGTGCCGGAAGGCGGCGTGAAGACCTCTTCACACCATTAAAAAAAATGGCGGGTGGCGCTACGCTGACCCGCCCTACAACGGTACTGTAGGCCCGGTAAGCGTAGCGCCACCGGGCTTTGTCTTATCAGGATGCATTATGTTTGGTAACTTAGGCGAAGCGAAAAAATACCTCGGTCAGGCGGCAAAAATGCTGATTGGTATTCCGGACTATGACAACTACGTTGAGCATATGAAGACCAACCATCCGGATAAACCGTACATGACCTACACTGAATTCTTCCGCGAGCGTCAGGAAGCACGCTACGGTGGAAGTGGAGAAGGCGGCGTCCGCTGCTGCTAAAGGAGAGAACATGACCCCGATTGCCGTCACCCTGCTGACCGGTTTCCTCGGCGCCGGTAAAACCACCCTGCTGCGCCACATCCTGAACGAGCAGCACGGCTTCAGGATCGCCGTCATCGAAAACGAATTCGGCGAAGTCTCCGTGGACGATCAATTGATTGGCGATCGCGCCACGCAGATCAAAACCCTGACCAACGGCTGCATCTGCTGTACCCGCTCAAACGAGCTGGAAGACGCCCTGCTGGATCTGCTCGACAGCCGCGATCGCGGTGAAATCGACTTCGACCGCCTGGTGATTGAATGCACCGGCATGGCCGACCCCGGCCCGATTATTCAGACCTTTTTCTCCCATGACATTCTTTGCCAGCGCTACCTGCTGGACGGCGTCATCGCCCTGGTCGATGCGGTTCACGCCAACGATCAGATGAACCAGTTCACCATCGCCCAGTCTCAGGTGGGCTACGCTGACCGCATCCTGCTGACCAAAACCGACGTGGCGGGTGACAGCGAGAAACTGCGTGAACGTCTGACCCGCATTAACTCCCGCGCGCCGATTTACACCGTGACGCACGGCGATATCGACCTCTCACAGCTGTTCAACACCAACGGCTTTATGCTGGAAGAGAACGTCACCACGAAACCGCGTTTCCACTTTATGGGAGACAAGCAAAACGACGTGACGTCGATTGTGGTGGAGCTGGATTACCCGGTGGATATCAGCGAGGTCTCCCGCGTGATGGAGAACCTCCTGCTGTCATTTGCCGACAAACTGCTGCGCTACAAAGGGATGCTGTGGATCGACGGCGAACCGAACCGCCTGCTGTTCCAGGGCGTGCAGCGCTTATACAGCGCCGACTGGGATCGCCCGTGGGGCGATGAAGCGCCGCGTAGCGTAATGGTATTTATTGGCATACAGCTGCCGGAGGAAGAGATTCGCGCGGCGTTTGCAGATCTGAAAAAATAACCGCCCTGCTTCCCCTCTCCCCTGTGGGGTGAGGGGTGCTTAAACTTATTTCAACGCCTCCGGCAGCGTCACAATCCACAGCTCACTATCCGACTCCGGCTTCTTCAGCGGCTTCACGCTAAGCGTGGTTTCAACCGGTTTATCATCCAGCGTCAGCTTGCCTTCCGCGTTCACCCGATAATCCTTGAGCTTCTTGCCCTCGACCGGATTTTGCATCGCCACCTTCACGCCAAAGTCATTATCGTTCGCCACGGCAAGCCGTTTGCTGTCGATCAGCGCCAGCCCTTCAGCTTTCTCCTGCTGCCAGCCCAGCGCGCGCAAATCAACGACCTGCGTTTTTGCCGCAAGGGTAATGCCGCGCTGCTTCAGGGTTTTCTCATCATCAAACTCCGGGTACTCGCCCGGCTTGTCAAAGGCGCTCAGGTCGCTCGCCTTGCTGAGGTCCACCTTGTAGATAAGGTTACGCATCCCGTCATTTTTATCGCTGCCCTGCTCAATCAGTAGGATATGCTGGTCATCAAGCGCCACGATGTCGCCGATTTTGGCATCACTGTTTTTGCTGTAGGCCGCGCTGTCGATAGGGTAGCCGTACATCGCTGTTTTGCCGGTCGCCGGGTCGAAGCTCACGAGACGCGTAAACAGCGCCTGCTTTTTGCTTTTACCGTCGATATCCAGCGTACTTTGTACCGCGGCGATAATGCGCCCGTCCGGCATACGGGTCAGGCCTTCAAAGCCCCGGTTCGGTTGACGCCATTTGATAACGTTTGGCAGACCGCCCGCGATCGACTTTTCCCCTTCCGCCGCCTGCGGGCCGTGGATCGCCAGGATTTTCCCTTTACTGTCGACGTTAATCAGAAACGGGCCATACTCGTCGCACAGCCAGTAGCCGCCTTTGCCGTCCGGCGTGATGCCTTCCGTATCCAGCCCGCGGTTGTCACCCTTCAGCGTCTTTAGGGTGTCGCTAAACGCCACCTCATTGGTGGATCCAATCACGCCGCTTTGCAGCGGCAGACCGTTAATCTCGCCTTTATCGTCATGCAGCGGGCGGGCATCCGTCGCTTCTGCTTTACCGTTCTGCACGCGGATGGTCATCAGCAGCGGCGCGAAATCCGGCGTGACAAAAATTTTGGCTTCATTTTTACCCATTTTTGGCGCATCGGCGTTTGGACCGCGATCGGTCACGGTTGCAAAGGTCAGGACATCGCCCTGCTTACCCGTAAACAGCAGGCCAGAGCCAATACCCACCGGGAGTCCGTTCGGAAATGCGCTGGCGAACGCGCCGCTGTAGTTGACGTGTGAGCCTTCAGGAAAGCTGACGACATAGCGTTCAGCCGTGGGCTGTGCCGCCAGGCCAGAGAAAGAGAGCGCACAACCAACCAGCACAGGAATGATTTTTCTTTTCATATTGTTAGCATCCAGTAAGAGAAGCCAACAACGTAATGAACAAACGTGTCAGAAAAATGACATCGCAGGGAAAGGCGCCTGCGCGAGAGGACGTGTTTTCACCACCATAAGTGTAAATCTTTGTTGTTTTATGTGATTTTTGAAATATTTTTGGAAATTTCTGGAGCCTCCATTATTACACCTCCAGTCACTATCCCGCCCTCGTTCAGTTTATATTTAGTCAAAAAACTAAACGGTTTCTAAACGCCTGAAAATCACGCGTTGACTCCCGTTCAATCCAACAAAAACGCAACATTAAATAAATTAAATTTAACAAAACCAGCATAAAACAGCGACTTGTATCACATTTGCAGTCATAAACATCGCTTGTTATGGTGCCTCCAGATTAATTTGATGATGAGGCACGAAACATGAAAAAACTGAATATCCTTCTTCTTTCTGCACTGACCGCCCTCTCTGGTTCCGCACTGGCCATGGGCGGTAGCGTTGAGCAGGGTAAAAACTTTACTAACCTCAATCTGGAAATGGGCAAATCCTCATCCGGCCTGTACGCCGAAAGCAACTGGCTCAAAAACACCGATGACGGTACCCAGACCGGTGGCGTGGGCGCAGGCTACAACCTGGAAGTGGGCCCGGTCATGCTGAACGCAGGCGCGAAGGCGATCTACATCGGCCCGAAAAAAGGCGATAACGGCGTGGCGTTCCCGATTGGTGGCGGCGTAAACGTTGCGCTGACTGACAGCATCCATGTCTATGGCGAAGGTTACGTTGCGCCTGAAGGCCTGAACAACAGCGTGAAAAACTACGTGGAAGCCAACGGCGGCGTAAGCTGGACACCTGTCACGCCGCTGACCCTGAAAGTGGGTTACCGCCACGTGAGCGTTGATGGCAAAGACGGTCGTCCTGGCCACACGCTGATTGACGGCGCATACGTGGGCGGTGGCGTGTCCTTCTAAGGCTGTATTGCGCGTTTCGCCCGGCGGCGCTACGCTTGCACGGGCCTACGGGTTTTGTAGGCCGGGTAAGCGCAGCGCCACCCGGCAAGAAAGGCGATGACGTTATTTACGCACCACTACCAGCTTCTGGTTCACAAACTCTTTGATCCCCAGATCCGACAGCTCGCGTCCATAACCGGAGCGCTTCACGCCGCCGAACGGCAGCTCTGGCGCGGTATCGGTGAGCCAGTTGATGTACACCATCCCGGTCTCAATCCGCGACGCCATTTTCTTCGCGCGCTCGATATCCTGACTGAATACCGCCCCACCCAGGCCATAGTGTGAATCGTTCGCCAGGGCGACGGCCTCGTCGTCGTTTTTCACCACATACATCTGGGCCACCGGACCGAAGAACTCCTCGAAATACGCCGGGTTGTCGCGAGAGATATTCGTCAGAATCGTCGGCTCGAAGAAGCTGCCGTCACGCTGAACAGGTTTACCGCCATAGTGCAGCGTCGCACCGTTTTTCACCGCCTCGTTAACCTGTTTGGTCAGCGTTTCCAGCGCATCTTTAGACGACAGCGGTCCCAGCGTGGTGCTTTCGTCCAGCGGATCGCCAATCTTCACCTGCTTAAACGCCTCGGTGAATTTGCTCAGGAAGGCATCCGCAATCTTTTCATGCAGGATAAAGCGCTTCGCCGCGGTACAGACCTGCCCGGCGTTGTTGAGGCGCGCACTGACCCCCGTCTTCACCGCTTTTTCGAGGTCGGCGTCATCCAGCACCACGAAGACGTCGTTACCGCCCAATTCCAGCGTGGATTTCTTGATGTGCTTCGCCGCCTGTGCGGCCACGACGCTACCGGCTTTTTCGGAACCGGTCAGCGCGGCACCCTGGACGCGATCGTCAGCGATGATGTTCGCCACCTGATCGGACGAGATAAACAGGTTGGTCCACGCCCCTTCCGGCGCACCCGCCTCGCGTACCAGATGGGCAAAGGTCTCAGCGCAGTGCGGTACAATGCTGGCGTGTTTGGCGATGACCGGGTTCCCCGCCGCCAGGTTCGGCGCCAGAACGCGCATCAGTTGGTAGTACGGGAAGTTCCACGGCTCAACGGCCATCAGTACGCCGATAGGATGATGCTCCACCCACGCTTCCCCAAGTTCAGAGGGATACTTCACCGGCGCCAGGAACTGCTTCGCGTTGTCGGCGTAGTAGCGGGCGATTTGTGCGCACAGCTTCACCTCGCCGCGGCTCTGCTCGATGAGCTTACCCATCTCCTGACTGGCAATTTTCGCCAGATCGTCCACGCGCTCGTCGATCAGGTCGGCAAGCTTATGCAACACCGGGAGACGCTGGTTAATGTCGCCTTTCGCCCAGTCAGAATGGTAAAGCGCATCAGCCGCCTTCAGGGCCGCTTCAATATCCGCGTCGGTATGTGAGGGGTATTCTTTGATGAGCTGGTTAGTGGCAGGATTTACTGTCTGATAAGCCATATCGAATCTCCATGTTTTACCGCTTAGGGTATTAAGGGTAGTCAACATGACTGGCTATGGACGTAAAGTTGGGTATATCCGGACGGTTCCTAATGAAGCGCTGCCAGACGGTTCCCTGACGTGGTATAAAAAATGTCCAGAAGGAGTTCCCATGACCGATACCCGACACATCCTCCAGACTTTTCACCGCGTCTCAGGCCTTGAGCTGCGCAGCACATGGCAGAGCACGCAGGCCTACAAACGTCATTGTCATCCCCAACTCTCTATTGGCGCGATTGTGGAAGGCCAGACCTGCTGCGTGTGCCATGACAGGGAGTACATCCTTCATCCCGGGGATCTGATTGTGATTCCGGCTTATGCGCCGCACAGCTGCAACCCCATCGCCGGGCAAGCGCGCAGCTACCATATGCTCTATATCGACACCGATCGTCCTCTGGCGCTCCAGGTGATCCGTAACGCTACGTTCTTCAAGCACTTCCTTGATATTGTTGAGACAATGTCGCCTGCATCCGTGGACAGGCTGCTTTCTGTCCTTCCCCACCGTGCGGATAACCCTGATGCGCTGCGTTCAACCAGCCAGCATATTCAGCAGGCACTTCTTGCCGATCTGGCTGCACCGCCTTCGCTTGATGAACTTGCTCAACGCTTCTCGCTACGCAAGGAGACGCTGATTCGTACCTTCCGGCAGGACACCGGGCTGACGCCGGGCAGCTTCCTTAATATCTCCCGCGTGGAATACGCCAAAGCACGGCTGCGCGCCGGGGATGATATTGCCGACGTTAGCTACCAGAGTGGGTTTGCCGATCAGAGCCATTTCCATAAGACCTTCGTTCGCTATAGCGCCGCTACGCCGCGCCAGTACGCCACAGGACGATCAATATCAGACAATAATCAGGATACGTAACACCGTAAGGTGATCTCAGTTACGGCTATGAGGTCACTATGGAACTGTTCTTCCCTTCCGCTTTTCTCGCCCTGGCGCTGGCGCATTTTGTTGCGCTGTTAAGCCCGGGTCCGGATTTCTTCTTGCTTGTGGGCTACGCGGCGCGCTACCGACTGCGCGGCAGCGCCGGGCTGTGCCTCGGCATCGCCGCGGGTAATGCGCTCTATATTGTTCTGGTGATTGTCGGCTGGAGCGCCCTGCGCCAGTTTACGTGGCTGTTTACGCTAATCGAACTGTCCGGGGCGCTGTACCTGCTGTGGATTGGCTCGCACCTGGTGCGCAGCCGACCGCAGACGCTGGCGCTGAATGAAACTCATCAGCGGCTTCCCGCATTGCGTAAGCAAATCCTGCTGGGGCTCGGCTCGGCACTGCTTAATCCGAAGAACGCGCTGTTCTATCTGGCGCTGATGACGGCGTTACTGGGGCCAGACGTCACGCTGCTTCAGCAGGCAACCTGCGGCTTCTGGATGGTGATGGTGGTACTGGTGTGGGATCTGGCGCTGGTATCGCTTATAGGCTTGCGAGCGGTGCAACAGAAGCTCAGCCGTGCGCTCTGGTGGATTGAACGCACGGCGGGAATGGTGCTGATGGGGTTTGGTGGGTGGGTGCTGTGGCGGGGGCTATGAAAGAATTTTACCAGCCGTTTTCTATGCCCCTAACCGATAATCCCAGTCATCCGAATGAATAACATTACCGTCACGGTAATGCCAGGTAATCTTTTCATAACGAAGCAAAACGAGTTCAAGGTGCCCCTGTTTTTCATGATAACTATCTTTCACGTCATGCATCAATGAAAACACCGTGACGACCTTCACCGCTTCCAGCGTTATTGTGAAATAGATTTCTTCCTGACCAGCATCATTGATTCTGTACAGGTCGATAGTCGCTTTCCTGAGCGTACCGCCAGTGCTAAGCACTTTATAGAGAAAAACGCTGGAGGCATCAATTTCCTTCTCAATAAGAAAGGGGCGATGCTGGCGTTTGCTCAACGCTCTGCCATTATGCAGGTCAGAGTTATAGCTCACATTATGATAGAGTCCTAAAACCTCAATCTGGTTTTCACGGTCTTTAACTATCACGCTGCCTTTTATGCTATTACCCGCATCGTCAGTTAATGACATATACCCCGGAATGGCCATTTAAATATCCTTATCGAATGGAACAGAGTGTTCAACGGTCGCGATCATAACAGCGAGGCATCTTTTACCCTGCGGACTTTTAATCTTAAACATCGCCCTGATTGAATCGACAAATAGCTTATTACTCTCTGCTTCTGTTTCTGGATAATGGGCAAAAGCACAGACCTGTTCAACAGTGAGTAACGGTTTATTGTCTTTTAAGATTGCCAAAACGCCAGCGGGATTAAGCGGGATGGCTTCGGAAAGCGCTGCTTTTAAATCTTCAGCCGAACTGGCGTCCACGCCCGGTTCAAGAGCACTCGCGACAGCTAACCATTCCTGGTTTCCTTTACGAATCCCAGGAATGACATGATTCCACCATTCCGACTCTCCGCTATCATTAGCATACAATTCTGCTACAACATGCCTAGCCCCTTTTTCGTTTATCATCTGCAACAGTTGCTCAGGAGTGTGACTTTTGGCAAATAAGGCCCCCGGGAAGCACAATAATAACGCAATAATATATTTCATCATCGTACCACCAGTATTGTGTCACCTGAATCATAAATCATATGCCGTTTGTCCTGCCCGTTCATAATGATGCAACCTGCCGATGCTGAACCTGGTGGTTGACCTTTTTTATCCCCATGAATTTGGAAATGATCTCGACCAAAAGTATTGGTCCCCGCTATAGGTTCAAGAATAATTGCCTCTGCGCTTTTGTGATTGTTCCACCCGGCAATAAAGTAAACACCTCGCGGAATGGGACCTTTATTTCGTTGCTGTTCACATTCAGGCTTATCTTTCGACTCACCAGCACCGCTATAGCAACTGGCGACGAACTCGCCATTATGACTCAGTACTCCTGTCGTAACTTTATATTCCCATGACATTAAACGTGCTCCTTTACCTGAATAATCACTTATTTTATGAGCACCGATAAAGTTAAAGTCACAACCGCCATCACAAAACTGAACGCTAAGACTGAATAAGCACGAAAAATTTAGAAAAGATAATAATGAATAAATTTATCCCATATATTTTTTCGATAATAAATAGTGCGGTGCGCAAGTCTGTTTTGCCCTGCTCTTACACCACCTTTGCATTTTGCGTGAACTTACCTCTATCCTTAACCCATGGAAAAAATAGCTGAACTCAAACGCGCTAAGCTTCTCGCGCTGTCGCTGCTGCTGGTTGCCGCCGCGGCGTTTATCATCACCCTGTTCCTGCCGCAGACTTTCTGGGTGCGCGGGGTAAAGGCGATTGCCGAGGCGGCGATGGTCGGCGCACTGGCGGACTGGTTCGCCGTCGTTGCGCTGTTTCGCCGGGTCCCCATTCCGTTTATCGCGCGCCATACGGCGATTATCCCGCGCAATAAAGACCGTATCGGCGACAATCTTGGCCAGTTCGTGCAGGAGAAATTTCTGGATACCCAGTCCCTGGTCGCGTTAATCCGCCGCTATGAACCCGCACACATGATCGGTGCCTGGTTCAGCAAGCCTGACAACGCCCAGCGCGTCGGGCTGCATCTGATGCAAGTGATGAGCGGGTTCCTTGAGTTGACCGACGACGGGCGCATTCAGCGGATGCTCAAACGCGCGGTTCATAAGGCCATCGATAAGGTCGATTTCACCGAAACCAGCGCCGTGATGCTGGAGAGCATGACCAAAAACAACCGCCACCAGGTGCTGCTCGATGCCATCATCAACCGCCTGATTACCTTGATTCAACGCGACAGCACGCGGGAATTTATCTCTGACCAGATCGTCCACTGGCTGAAGACCGAGCATCCCCGCAAAGCGATGGTATTGCCCACCGAGTGGCTGGGCGATCAGAGTGCAGAGATGGTATCGAATGCGGTGAACACGTTGCTGGACGATATCAGCCACGACCGCACGCACCAGATCCGTCAGGCGTTCGACCGAGCCACGCTGAAGCTTATCGACAACCTGAAAAACGATCCGGAAATGGCGGCGAAAGCCGACAACATCAAGCACTACCTGAAAAATGACGAGGCGTTTAACCGCTATCTGGGGGAAATGTGGGCCGATCTGCGCCAGTGGCTGAAGGCGGATATGCAAAGTGAAGACTCGCGCGTGAAGCAGCGCATCGCCAACGCCGGGCTGTGGTTTGGCGAAACGCTGACAAACGATGCCAGCCTGCGGGCGTCGCTGAACGAGCATCTGGAGCAGGCCGCGCATCGCGTCGCGCCGGATTTCGCCGCGTTCCTGACCCGCCACATCAGCGACACGGTGAAAAGCTGGGATGCTAAAGACATGTCCCGCCAGATCGAGCTGAATATCGGCAAAGATCTGCAGTTTATCCGCGTCAACGGTACGCTGGTGGGCGGGACGATTGGCCTGATCCTGTTTTTACTCTCGCAAATCCCGATGATTATCCATTGAGCGTCCTGAAAATCAGTTCACGCATCCTGCTTACGACTGCATCAGCCGGGATGGTTCTCTGATGCAGCACAATCCCCAGCTCTCCTGCGTCTGGCAGCAAGTGGCTGACGACATGTAACGTCTCGGGCAGGCCAATACGCGTGCGAAGCGTCACCCCGAGCCCCGCACTGACTCCCGCCCAGAGTCCGCTCAGGCTATGGCTGGTAAAGGCAATACGCCAGGGAATACCTGCCGAATCCAGCGCCGCGATGGCCCGGCTCCTCAACTGGCAGGGCGCATCAAACATCACCAGCGGCAGCGGCTCACCCCGGTGCAAATACCCCTCAATATCGTCACGGGACCGACAAATCCATTTAAGCGTTTCGCTGCGCAAATAGTCGCCCTCTCGCCCTTCCTGCCAGACCAGCGCAAGATCGAGTTCGTTTGCCGCCACGCCGCGCAGCAACGCCTGGTTACGTTCGATGCGTGCGGTCAGCCGGAGCTCAGGGTGCTGTCTGTTAAAATTGCCGAGTACCTGCGGCATCACGGACTCGCCAAAATCCTCCTGCATGCCCAGCCGCACTTCGCCCCGCAACTGCTCTCCTTTAATCGCCCGGAGCGCTTCATCATTTATCGCCAGCATGCGTCTGGCATAGCTCAGCAAAATCTCACCCTCCAGGGTCAATGCCAGCGTACGCCCTTTCTTCACGGTAAGCGCGACACCGCACTGCTGTTCCAGCTTTTTTAGCTGGGCGCTAACCGCAGAGGTAGATCGGCACAGCCGGTTCGCCGCCTCGGCAAAACTGGATGACTGAAAGCCCTCCACAAAGCTGCGCAGCGCGTCCAAGTCTAATGCCGAAGGTTGTCTATCCATATCATCCTCATTTTCGGGACATTAAATCAAAAAAATTGCGATTTTCTTTATGTTGGCATCCTGAGAGAGTGATTTCCAGACAACAGGAGAACAAAATGAGCACAACACTGAATCGCGACACCCTTACGCAGGTCTCCCCTAAACTGGCGGAACTTAGCCAGCAGGTGCTTTTTGACGATATCTGGCGACGCCCTCAGCTGGCCCCGCGGGAGCGGAGCTTGATCACCCTTGCGGCGCTGGCGGCACTTGGGCGCACCGCGCAGATCCCCTGGCATATCGACTTCGCCCGGCAAAATGGCGTCACTGACGAAGAGATCGCCGAGTCGTTCACCCATCTGGCGTTTTACGCAGGGTGGCCAGCCGCGGTCAGCGCCCTGACCTGCCTGGCAGAGGAGCCACGATAATGCCGTTTGTTCGTATCATGACGGGTGTCCGCTATAGCGAGATGCAGAAAACACAGATCTCGGACATTTTGCACCAGACGCTGACGGAGACCTTCGCCGTTCCCGAGCAGGACAGGTTTCATTTTTTTGAATGTTTCGCGGCCGGGGATCGGTACATAGACCAGCACTATCTCAGCACGGGCAGAACGGAGGGGGCGATTTTATTTAATATTGTTGCCGGTAAGCCGAGGAGTGAAGAACAGAAAGCGGCGCTGTACCGCCAGCTGGCTGCGGAATTGCAACAGAAGATGGCGATTGACGGCGGGGACGTGATGGTCGTTATTCAGTTTACGGCCGCTGAAGACTGGAGCTTCAGCGGCGGCAAAGGCTATCAACGCTGAATGACGTAGCGTGTGGCGGCAAAACGATTCAGGATCAAATGCACCAGAAAGACCATCGTCAGCGTCGCCACCAGCGAAAACGTGACGGAGGTGATGCGATAGAGATCGCTGAACACCAGGTCGCTGTCAGGGTGCATGTTCTGCCCGAACATAATGCCGATGGTGGTAATACTGGAAAATCCTACGCCTGCGCCCACTTTCTCCATCACATGCAGACGTGCGCCAAACGCCAGCCCAAGGCCAATCAGCGGCATCATGAGCAGCATATGGCTACTGTGGTCGTAGAGGATGAGCTGGACAACCAGGATATAAAGACAGCCCAATACCACGCCGACCACGCGCCAGATGGAACTCATCACCGCGCCACGATAGTGCATCGGGAACAGGATCAAAATCCCGGCCATCAGCGCCGAGAGGGAATCGCTTAAGTCACTGATTTGAAAAACGACGAAAATCAGCGTTGCGACGGTGCCGGAGAGCAGCGACTCATGGCGCACGCGGGCATCGTCTTTCTCAATCAATGGCGGCGGCTTGCGGGGTTCCACGTCCGGCAGGAGATAGTTCATCAGCGCGCTCAGGCACACCGCCATCACGCTCGCTTCGATGTTGGAAAACAGCAGTGTGTGCCAGTTGGTGGTGGGGTAGCTCATAAAATTGAGCATCACGCTCTGGCACACTACGCCCATCGACCCGAACAGGAACAGCGGCCCTTTGCTCATAAAGCGAAAACGCATGACGTACAGGGCAAACACCACCAGCGTCATGATGACCGGCCATTGCGACAGATAGCCGATGATAATCACCATTTCAACGCAGTTCAGCGATGCACTGAAGATAAACTGCTTCGCCACATGGCGGTTGAAGACCGGCACCAGCGAGAGCAGCATGATCGGGTAGACCACAAAAAACACGCCGTAGCTGGTGTTGTAGAAACTGGAAATGCTCAGCGCAATCATCCCTGCAAAGACGATGCGCAAAGTCTGGCGAAAGTCGTTTGCCGTGTAGACGATGTTACCGTGCGGGGTAAACACCCGCGCCAGCGTATTAATAGACATAATGCAGCAGGCTCACCAGATGGATCTGCATCCCGGAGAAGAAGCGCGCAAACGGCCCTTCACTGTTATAGAGCTGGACAGTCGCCCGCGCGCCGGTCGGCAGTGGCTTCGGCAGCGCCTCGTCCAGCATGACGTGAATACGCATGCGTTGGGCGTCACGCACCCAGCGGTTCGAGGTTTCCGGCTCGGAGAGCTGGCCGTTCACCGCCTCCTGACCCGCGAGGATCCCCGCGTCGCTGCTGGTCACGTGGGCGCGGAAGACGCGTCCCGGAAAGGCGTCAAACACCACCGCGGCATCGGTGCCCTGATGGGTATGGCGCAGGCTTTTCTCGCGGAAATCGGCCACGATGTCGGTCTGGTTGTTCACCAGCGCCAGCGCCGCTGCGCCTGAGGAGGCATAAAAACCGGGGCTTAACTGCAGGTTACTGACCGTGCCGTCTGCCTGAGCATACACCTTCGTCCAGCCGAGATTCAGCTCCGCCTCATCCAGCGCGTTGCGGTATTTTTGCAGCGTGACGTTGCGGTGTTCCTCCCGCTCGCCGCGCTGAATACGCAGGTTCTGGATATTGGCCTGAATGGTGCTGACGGACTGCTCGCTGCTCTGCCAGGTGGTCCGGACTTTATCCAGATCCGCCTGCGAGACGTTCTGTAACGTGCTCAGCTTCTGATAACGTTCGAAGGTTACTTTATCGTTACGCGCGATCAGCACGGCGGTTTTCAGGCTGGCCTGCGCGGCGGCGATCTGCGCGTCCAGCTGCTGGTTGGAAAGACGAGCCTGCTCCAGCGCGATTTGCGCCGCTTCCACTTTATTGCGAAACGGCGTGTCGTCGAGTTCAAACAGCAGATCGCCCCGCTTCACCTGGCTGTTGTTGTGCACATGCACGGCCGCCACATAGCCGGAGACACGCGGAGAAACCGGCGTCACCACGCGCATCACGGTGGAGTCCGGCGTCAGCGGGATCCAGATATCCGCGACGACAAAATAGATAAACATCAGCAGGAAAGAGGCAATACTCACCCTTACCCAGCGGGCAAACTTTTGTTCAGGGGTCATTATTTTTCGGTCTTGTTGTCTTCTTCGCGGATTGTCCGCAAATTACAGGCGATTTGATTCAGGGTGGCGCTGAAGATATCGATATGTTCGGGCGCGATATTTTGCGATACCCGCGCCTGATAGGTCTCAATCACCTGAGTAAGCCTTTTTAAGATGGCTTTTCCCTCAGGCGTCAGCGTCAGAAGCCGGATGCGCTTGTCATAAGGCGATGTGGTGCGCAGCAGGTAACCCTGTTTTTCCAGCTGTGTGAGCGTGCGCATCAGCGGCGGCAGTTCAATGCCCTGCACCTCCGCCAGCTCACTCATTGAGACGTTATCCCCAAGTTGAAAAAGCTGCATCATCACCGTCCAGCTCGACTGGGTTAACCCGGTATCGAGAATGGCATCGTCGATCACCGCACGCCACTGACGCACGATCATCGCCATCCGCATACCCATCGGCCTGCGGCTAAACAGTTCTTCTTCACTCATAGGGAGTCCCTCTCGTCACACGCAGTCAAGATAATAGTTATCAGGGTAAGTATCAAGAAACGAGGGACGAAAGCGCAGGAATTGCGAAAACGACGTTCTCCCTCTCCCTGTGGGAGAGGGCCGCGGTGAGGGCATCAGCCCGCAGCGGAATTTAACGGCTAAAGCTAAAATGTCGGGTAATGGCACTTTTCCCCGACGCCGTCACCACCACCTCCCTGTACCCCCTCACCCGCTGGATCCAGCCTTTACTCTCCAGATAAGTGAGCAGCGCCGTGCCAGCTTCTCCCCCAAGATGGAACCGTCGCTCGCTCCAGTCGAGGCAGGCGCAGCAGGCCTTACGACGGGGATGAGCATTTAATGGAATGCCGAGTTTCAGAAACTGCTCACGGCCATACAGGGTGAGCGCGGAACCGTCAGCCTCCAGCCAGCCTTCCGCCTGCATAAAATCATAGATCTGAACCGCCACCGTTCCGGCAAGATGGTTATAGCAGGTGCGGGCTTCACGCAGGGCTTTTGGCGCAGACGTTTCCGGCGGCGTAATGCGGCTCCAGGAGAGCCCCATCATCTGCTCGACCAGCGCCGCGACGTCGTGCCCGGCAAGGCGATAATAGCGGTGCCGCCCTTGCGATAAACACGTAATCAACTTTCCCTCCACCAGCCGGGCGAGATGCCCGCTGGCGGTCGACGGCGCAACATCTGCCGCAGTGCTGAGTTCGGTAGCGGTCCACGCCCGCCCGTCCATCAGCGCGCAGAGCATCTTCACGCGCGAGGGATCGGCCATTGCCGCCGCCACCGCCGCAATGGCCTGTTCCAGTGCCGCGCTGTTCTCAGGAGGCTGGTTCGTTTTTAACATGGGGCGCCCAAGGTTCGGTGATCTCTGCGGCCAGCTTATCATCATCCGTCAGCAGAATAAGGTGATTCGCATGGTCGCTGTACTGGGTCAGGAAAGGCACGCCGCTCGCCCTCCGTTTTCGGAACTGTATTCCCGCACGACCTGTGCCACGCGAATGCGATAGTACGCAAAAATGGCTCCCCGCCCTTCGGCCTGCGCCGCCTGGTGAAAGACGTTTTGCTTCCAGCTGCGGATGGCCTCTTCATCCCGCCACCAGGAAAGGGACAGGATTTTGCCGTCGGTGGTCAAACTCTGAAAGCGTTCGATATCAATAAAACCATCAATGTCGGCCAGCAAAGGTTTGAGTTCGGCGGCGAGTTGCAGGTAGCGGGCCTGATGATGAGGCTCCGCTTTGGCTTCGAAAAGGACTGCGATCATAAGTGTCTCTCCGTTGTGATAGTGAGGAGAGAATGCAGAGAAAATTAACTTCATACTTCGGCGACTGACGAAGTGTCTTTGCCGGATGGCGCTGCGCTTATCCGGCCTACGAGCGCCTGTAGGCCCGGTAAGCGCAGCGCCACCGGGCAGGTTTTAGCCCAGGATCGACCTCGGCTCCATAAACGCCCGAATCCCCCACTCACCCATCTCGCGCCCCACGCCGGAGTGCTTAAACCCGCCAAACGGCGCTTTCGGCTCATGGGCAAGCGTATTCACCAGCACGCGCCCGGAGACAATCTGCTGCGCCACGCGGCGGGCGCGGTCCACATCCTCACCCAGCACCATCGCGCTCAGGCCGTACTCGGTGTCATTGGCAATCGCGATAGCCTCCGCTTCGTCCTGATAGGGAATGATGCACAGCACCGGGCCAAAAATCTCGTCGCGGGCAATCACCATGCCATTATTCACGTCAGCAAACAGCGTCGGGCGTACAAACCAGCCATCCTGCGTGCCCGCTGGCCGCCCTTCGCCTCCTGCCAGCAGCCGTGCCCCCCCGTCGAGCCCCTGACGAATATACCCCTGCACCCGCAGCCACTGCTTCTCGCTGACCATCGGGCCGACGTCCGTGGCACTGTCGCGCGGGTCACCGGATTTCACCGCCTCCACGGCCTGCGCCAGCGCGGTTTCGATTTCCGCTTTACGCGACTGCGGTACCAGAATGCGCGTTCCCGCCACGCACGCCTGCCCGCTGTTCATAAACCCGGCCTGAATCACCAGCGGGATCGCCTGTGCCAGGTCCACATCATCCAGCAGGATCGTCGGCGATTTACCGCCCAGCTCCAGCGTCACGCGCTTAAAGCTTTCCGCCGCGTTACGCAGAATGGCCTTGCCGGTATTCGTCGAGCCGGTAAACGAGATTTTCGCCACGTCCGGATGGCGGCTGATGGTGTCCCCGACGGTTTCACCGCGCCCGGTGACAATGTTAAACACGCCCGGCGGCAAAGCAGCATCGCGCAACGCTTCGGTGACAATCCGGGTTTGCAGGGCGCTCATTTCGCTCGGCTTAATCACTGCCGTACAGCCTGCCGCCAGCGCGACCGCCAGCTTGCCGCAGATAAAACCCGCGTCGCTGTTCCACGGCGTGATCAGCCCGGCCACGCCAAGGGGCGTCATCTGTACCGTCGCGGCCCCCGCGGTTGTCTCGAACTCAAACGCCTCCAGCGCCTCAATGGCCTGGGCAATCACCTCGGCCGGATAGCGGGCCATCCACGCCGATCGCGAAGCAGGTGCGCCGTACTCCTCGATGACAGCGTCCAGCAGCGCGTCATGGCGAGCCGCCACGGCCGCGTGCATGCGTTTCAGCGCGGCGATGCGCGTCTGTTTCGTGGTCTGCGACCACGCAGGAAACGCTGCCTTCGCCGCCGCGATGGCGCGCCCGGCGTCAACCTCATCCGCCAGACGAACCTGACCAATAACCTGCGCCGTCGCCGGGTTATACAAATCAAACCATTCGGTGCCGTGCGGGGTAACAAACTCGCCGTTAATAAAAATCTGTTCGATCTGGTGCATATAAACCTCCTCAGGCTGTGTGAACACAGTCTGGCACGGCTTCTCCGTTGCGATAATCCACGCTATGCTGCAAGGGTTGTTTCGATTTTCAGGATAATCTATGCATCGTTCAGGTCTGACAGAGCTGGAAGTGGTGATGGCCGTGGTGCGGCGCGGCAGTTTTCGCGGCGCGGCGCAGGAGCTCGGAATGTCCGCGACGGCGGTGAGCAATGCCATTGCCGGCCTGGAGAGCCGCCTTGAGACTCGCCTCTTTAACCGCACCACCCGCAGCGTGGCGCTTACGGACGCCGGGCAGCGCTACGTGGCGCGCGTGGGGCCGGCCTTGCAGGAAATCCGCCTCGCGGGTGAGGAGATCCACAGCGACACCGGGGAACCTGCCGGAACGCTGCGTCTGAACGTGCCGAACCATATCGGCTCGCTTTTTCTCGACCAACTGCTGATCGACTTTATGATCCGCTACCCGAAAATGCGCGTGGAGATCGTCAGTGAAGCACGCATGATCGACATCGTCGCCGAGGGTTACGACGCGGGGATCCGCCTCGAAGAGTCCATCCCGCAGGACATGATCGCCGTACCGCTGACAGGGGAGATCCGCCAGCTCGTCACCGCCACGCCAGATTACTTCGCACGTCACGGCATTCCGCAAACGCCGGACGATCTGCTGCAACATCAGGGGATCGGCATGCGTATGGCTCACGGCGGGATCTACCGCTGGGAGCTGGCCCGTCGGGGGGAAACGTACGCGCTTGCCGTGCCGCCGCGCTTTGCGACGTCCGACCTTTTCGCCTCGATCCGCGCCGTAAAAGCGGGGTTAGGCGTGGGATTTTTGCCGGAACTCTATATCCAGGAAGAGCTTGAGAGCGGGGAACTGGTGAGCGTGTTAAACGACTGGACGCAGCCGTTTGCCGGGCTGCGCCTTTACTATCCTGGTCATCGCCACGTCCCGCCAGGGTTACGGGCGCTGGTGGCGATGATCCGCGAGCGCGGCATTATTCCAGGTTAGCTTTATTCAACCCGTAAGCCGCATCCAGCGAGCCTGGCGCCATGCGGGAGGTAATTCCCAGACGGTTCCAGGCGTTAATCGCCACGATGGCGAAGTTCAGCTCTGAAATCTCAACGTCCGAGAAGTGCTCCGCCACGCTGCGGTACAGGGCATCGCTCACGCCATGCACGCCAATCTGCGTCAGCGCTTCGGTAAAGGCCAGCGCGGCTTTTTCGCGGGCGCTGAACAGCGGGGATTCGCGCCAGGCCGCCAGATGGTACAGGCGCAGCTCGCGTTCGCCGGCAATTTTGGCCTCTTTCGAATGCATATCCAGACAGAAGGTACAGCCGTTCAGCTGCGACACTCGAATGTCGATCAGGTGCTTCAGCGCCGGGTCGATGGAGGTTTTCGCCACCTCCATGCTCAGGGCAGACAGTGCGTTAGCGAGGGCAGGTGTAACTTTATGGTGGTTGACGCGAGTGCTCATGGTCTTTCCTCTTTTTTTGTGCGGCATCGGTGATGCGATGAGGCAAATCTACGCCGTTCATGACATAGTAAAAAGACACAAAAAGCGTGAAATGAGGTAGGACATGAAGCCGGGCTATCACGAGATCTACTCCCGCTATCGCGACAACATTACGCGCGGCGTGCTCAAGCCGGGCGACAAAGTGCCCGCCATCCGCGTGCTGGCCGAAGAGCTGAAGGTGGCGCGTAAAACGGTCGAAACGGCGTATGCCATTCTGACGGGCGAAGGGTATCTGGTTAGCCAGGGCGCGCGCGGCACGCGGGTCAACCCGGACTTACTGTTGCCGGAGCGTCCTGCCCCAACGGAACAGCCTACCGGTACGCTTCCGGCATCGCTTATCAGCCAGCGCGAGCGGGCAGGGTTTCTGCGCCCTGGCATCCCATCTCTCGACAGCTTTCCGTACAAAAAATGGCTGCTGCTGGCAGGCCAGGCGACGCGCGCCATGCGTCAGGAGGAGATGCTTAACCCGCCCGTTCTGGGCTGGTACCCGCTGCGCCAGGCCATCGCCAGCTATCTCAATATCTCGCGTGGCTTGTCCTGCACCGCCGGGCAGGTGCTCATCACCAGCGGCTACAGCGGCAGCCTGCGCCTGATCCTCGACACGCTCGCCAGCCGCAGCGACAAGGTGGTGTTCGAAGATCCGGGCTACTTTATGGGCCAGCAGCTCCTGAAGCGGATCGTGCCGCGTCTGCACACGGTGCCGGTCGATCGCTGCGGCATGGACACGGAATACCTCCTCCGCCACCATCGCGACGCCCGTTTTGCCCTCGTCACCCCGTCGCACCAGAGCCCGCTGGCGGTGACGCTCTCCCTGCCGCGTAAACAGCAGCTGCTCGACTGGGCCAGCCAGAACGAGGCGTGGATCATCGAAGACGATTACGATGGCGAGTTTCACTACACCCGCAAGGTGTTGCCGTCGCTGAAAAGCCTCGACCAGCACGACCGGGTAATTTTTATGGGCACCTTCAGCAAAACCATCATGCCGTCGCTGCGCATGGGATACGTGGTGATGCCCGCCAGCACCGTCGGGGCGTTTACCGACTGCGCAGATATAACCACCAGCGGCCAGCCGGTGCTGACGCAAAAGATCCTCACCGCATTTCTCAACGAAGGTCATTTTTTCCGTCACCTGAAAAAGATGCGCGCGCTGTATCAGACCCGCCGCGACTGGATGATTGCCGCCCTGCGCGAGGTGTATGGCGATCTGTTTTTCACCGAGCAGAACGACGGCGGGATGCATATCGTGGCGTTTCTGACCAAAGGAAGTTGTGACCGGGAAGTGGCGCGCTGCTGGCAGGAACAGCAGCTGCAGGTTAACGCGCTCTCCGAGTGGTACCGCGGGTCGGGAAAACGCTACGGGCTGGTGATGGGCTACAACAACGTGCGGACATACCAGGAGGCGGTGGCGTTGCTGGAAAGGCCGAAACGGCAGACGCTTGCGCTGTTGAGTTGAACATCGCCGGGTGGCGGCTGCGCCCGACCCGGCCTACGGTTTAAATGTCATTGCGGGATAAACCCACATCTTTGAGCTGCTCATCGCTCATCTGGCTCAGGATGCGGCGGGTACGGTTGATGCGATACCAGTTACGCAGCGTTTTCACGATCCAGACAAACGCGATAAACGGTCTTTTAGAACGGTTCTCGAAAAATTCCATGATGCTCTCCTCACTGTGCCAGTGGGGTTATCATCCTGGAAATCCGCCTGTGCAATACAGATGCAAAAACACCTTTTGTTTACCATACAGATCCGCTAAAACGGTATCTGCATGGCATTTTTTACGGCAATCTGTACTGGTTTTACAATCTGTATGGTGAAAACAAAGGATACAGCATGACGCGCTATCAACATCTGGCCAATCTTTTGGCAGAACGCATTGAACAAGGGCTGTATCGCAGCGGCGAACGTCTGCCGTCGGTGCGCACGCTGAGCCAGGAGCACGGCGTGAGCATCAGCACCATACAGCAGGCTTATCAAATCCTTGAAAACCTCCAGCTGATTACGCCCCAGCCGCGCTCCGGCTATTTTGTTTCGCAGCGTAAAGCCCAGCCGCCCGTCCCGGCGATGACGCGCCCGGTGCAGCGCCCCGTGGACGTCACCCAGTGGGATGAGGTGATGATGCTGCTGGACGCCCGCGCTGACAAAGAGATGATCTCGTTTGGCGGCGGTTCGCCGGACATTAACCAGCCGAGCCTGAAGCCCCTGTGGCGCGAGATGAGCCGCATCGCGCAGCATAATCCGGGTGAGATGCTGAGCTATGACGTGCTCGACGGGCGCCTGGAGCTGCGCGAGCAGATCGCCCGCCTGATGCTGGACGGCGGCTCCACCGTGGCAGCGAACGAGATTGTCATCACCAACGGCTGCCACGGCGCGCTGTCGATTGCCCTGCTCTCGGTGTGTCAACCGGGGGATATCGTGGCGGTGGAGTCGCCGTCATTTCACGGCACCATGCAGATGTTGCGCGGGTTTAACATCAAGGCGATTGAAATTCCCACCGACCCGGAAACCGGGATCAGCATTGAGGCGCTTGAGCTGGCGCTGGAGCAGTGGCCGATCAAAGCGGTGATCCTGGTGCCCAACTGCAATAACCCGCTCGGGTTTATCATGCCGGAAGCGCGGAAAAAGCAGGTCTTAGCCCTCGCCCAGCGGCACGACATTGTGATTGTTGAAGATGATATCTACGGCGAGCTGGCGGCGGAGTACCCGCGTCCGCGAACCATTCATTCGATGGATATCGACGGCCGGGTGATCCTCTGCAGCTCGTTTACCAAAACCGTGGCACCGGGTCTGCGCGTGGGCTGGATTGTGCCGGGACGCTATTACGACCGGGTGATGCACATGAAATACGCCGCGGGCGGGTTTAACGTACCGGGCACGCAGATGGCGGTGGCGGCGTTTATTCGCGACGGCCATTACCATCGCCACGTCCGCCGTATGCGCCAGATTTATCAGCAGAATATGGAAACCTATACCTGCTGGGTACGGCAGTATTTTCCGGCAGGGATTTGCGTGACCCGCCCGCAGGGCAGCTTCCTGCTGTGGGTTGAGCTGCCGGAGAAGGTGGATATGGTGTGCGTCAGCAAGCAGCTGTGTCGGCTGAAGATCCAGGCCGCAGCCGGGTCGCTGTTTTCCGCTTCAGGGAAGTACCGCAACTGCCTGCGCATCAACGTGGCGCTGCCGCCGACGGACAAAAATCGCGAGGCATTGAAGAAGATGGGTGAAGCGATTGTGATTGCGATGGAGGAGGGCTAGTGCGGCCTGATGCCCTCACCCCGACCCTCTCCCACAGGGAGAGGGAGAAAACCGTGCCGCACTACTCGTCGAAGTACCAGTACCCCTGGTTAATCAGCCCGGTGAGCTCTTCAACAAACGCCGGGTTTTTCAGCGCATCGCCCAGCTCGGCCTGGCCGAGTTCGGTGTAGCGGCACAGCGCATCCGCGGCCTTCGCATCGACCGTCTCAAGCTGTTCGCTGTTAATGAAGAAGCTGCCGTTAATATTCAGCACGCGCAGGCCGCTCAGGCGAGACAGCGTTTCGCCGCCCTGAAGCGCATCCAGCACCTCTTCCGGCACATACGGTGGCTCGGCGGCGGCAATATCCAGCTCGTGGCGCGGCGTCGAGACAAAGCTGCCGAACCATTTCGTGAAATCATCCGGCTTGCTGATCATCTCGATCATCATCTGACGAATGCGATCGAGCTCGTACTGCTCCACGCGGCCCGGGTGTTCACGACAGGTCAGATCCGGATCGCTATAGTGCTCGCCGCCCAGATCGTTTTCCAGCGCGTAATCGGCGAAGCTGCTGATCAGATCGCGACCGTTCGGCCCGCGGAAGCCGACGGAGTAGTTAAGCGCCGTTTCGTGGGTAAAGCCGTCGTGCGGGAATCCTGGTGGAATGTAGAGGATATCGCCCGGCGCAAGATCTTCGTCGATGATCGGCTCAAACGGATCAACATGCAGCAGTGCCGGATGCGGGCAGAACTGACGCATCGGCAGCTTGTCCCCCACGCGCCAGCGGCGGCTGCCCATCCCCTGAATGATAAACACATCGTACTGATCGATATGCGGACCCACGCCGCCGCCCGGCACGGAGAAGGAGATCATCAGATCGTCCAGTCGCCAGTCCGGCAGAACGCGGAACGGACGCACCAGTTCCGCCGCGGGCATATGCCAGTGATTCACCGCCTGCGCCAGCAGCGACCAGCCCGTTTCGCCCAGATCGTCAAAGTGTTCAAACGGACCATTACTGGCCTGCCATTTGCCGTTAGCGTGGCTCACCAGACGACTGTCAACTTCCGGCTCCATCGCCAGACCTGCCAGCTCGTCCGGGGTAATCGGATCGACAAAATTCGGGAAGGCATTTTTCAGCACAACGGGTTGTTTTTGCCAGTATTTTTCAAGAAATTCCGGCCAGTTCAGGTTCAGTTGATACGCCATGGGTAGCACCAGTGAGAGGGGAAACAGGCGCGATTATAGGGGAGACGGTGGAGGGGGAACTTGTCATGGGTCAAACCAGCTCGCGTAGGTCGGGTAAGGCATTGCCGTCACCCGACGCAATACGGCGCTAAAACTTAGTCCAGCTTCAGTTCGTCATAGTGGGTAATCAGCTTGCCCACGATGCCGTAGTCCAGCGCTTCTGCCGGCGACATCCAGAAGTTACGGTCGGTGTCTTTTTTCACTTTCTCCAGCGGCTGGCCGGTGGCGTCAGCAATCAGCTTGTTCACGCGATCCAGCATGCGGATGATCTCGCGCGCTTCGATCTCAATATCCGTTGCCTGACCGCGCACGCCGCCCAGCGGCTGGTGGATCATAAAGCGGGTATTAGGCAGGGAATAACGGTGCTCTTTTTTCGCCGCCAGGAAGATGGTGATCCCCGCGCTCGCCACCCAACCGGTACCGATGACGTGCACTTCCGGACGGATGAATTTGATAAAGTCGTGGATGGTGTCACCCGCTTCCACGTGGCCGCCCTGGCTGTTGATATACAGCTTGATCGGATCGTTGCTGACGCTTTGCAGCAGGATCATCTGGGTGATCACCTTCTGCGCCAGCTCCTGGTTGATCTCCCCGGAGATCACAATCGAACGGGATTCCAGCAGTTTTTGCTGCAGAGCGCCCGCGCCGTTTGACCCTTCCGCCTTATCCTTGTCGCTTTCTTTCAGTGTGTAGAGCATTGTTGTTTCCTCAGCTTGTCGCGCTCAAAACCAGAGTGTAGCCTGTTTTACGGGGTAAAGTCCTCAGAGACAGATCGCGAGAACGATGATGAAACGTGCGCAGGCAAACGACACGCCAGTCGACAACCGTTCGCTATACTTCCTCTTCATACGGTTATCATATTGTTAAATGATAATGATATTTAATGTGTTAAGATGAAAGCCAGCAGAAACAGTCTCTTACGTGACGGGACGTGTATATTTTCTCGACAGTTAACTCAGCACCGGGGCAGTGAATGGAACACATTGTGTATGTGGTTGACGACGATGACGCGGTCAGGCAGTCCGTTCTCGGCCTGCTGGAATCAGCGGATTTAGACGCCATGGGGTTTTCATCAGCAGAGGCGTTTCTTCAGCACCGTTTTGAGGATCTGCCGTCGTGTGTGATCCTCGATATGCAAATGCCCGCCATTTCAGGTTTTGACGTAGCAGACGCCCTCAAGGACAGCGGGCGCGACATCCCGATTATTTTTCTCACCGGCCACGGCACTATCCCGATGTCGGTGCGCGCCATTAAAGGCGGCGCGTACGAATTTCTCACCAAGCCCGTTGAATCCACCGCGCTGATCGACGCCATTCAGTCTGCGCTCCAGCTGGCGGAAAACAACGCCGTGCGCAACAAAGAGCACTATGCCCTGAAGCAGCGCCACATGTCCCTTACGCCACGGGAACATGAGGTGTTAACACTGGCGATAAGCGGGATGCTGAACAAGCAAATTGCCGCCGAGCTTGGCGTCAGCGAGATCACGGTGAAAGTGCATCGCCGTCGCGTAATGGAAAAAATGCAGGTGCGCTCCGTAGCGGAGCTGGTCAGGGCCGTTGAGCGCCTGACCCACAGCCAGCCTTCGGATTAACTACTCCCCTGTCTGTCCGGCAAGCGGTAACACAAACGCAAACACCGTGCCGTGTGGCTCCCGGCGGCGCGCGCTCAGTTTTCCTCTGTGTCGCTCAATGATGCTGGCGCTGATGGTCAGCCCCATCCCCATTCCCTGCGCCTTGGTGGAATAGAACGAGTCAAAAATCTTCTCCAGCCGCTCGGGCTCAATGCCGCTGCCGGTATCGGCGATCTCGACGATAACGTTCCCGTCGGCGTTGCCGGTGCTGAGGGTGATGATGCAGGGGCGATCGTTAACCTCCGCCATGGCCTCAACGGCGTTCATCACCAGATTCAGCAGTACCTGCTGGATCTGCACGCTGTCCCCGGTGATAAAGCTGTCACCGGCGTTTAACAGATAATCCACGCTAATGTGTCGCTGCTCCAGCTCGCTGCGGGAAAGGGTAATAATGTGGTGGATCAGATAGTGGAGATCGATACGCGCGAAGGTCGGATCCTGCTTGCGGGTCAGGGACTGAATGCTGCGGATGATCTCCCCCGCCCGGGCACCTTCCGCGGCGATCTCCTCCAGCCCTTCCCGCACTTTATCCAGCCGGGCGGGTTCACGGTTAAGCCAGCGCAGGCTTGCCCCGGCGTTAGAGACGATCGACATCAGCGGCTGGTTGATCTCGTGGGCGATGGAAGAGGTTAACTGACCGACCGTGGTGGCACGCGACACCCGCGCCAGTTCCGCCTGCGCCACCCGCATGGCATCCTCCGCGGCGCGCTGACTGGTAATATCGGTAATGATGCCGTAATACTCGTTCACCTCACTGCCCACGCCCACCGGATCGCCAATCCCGAGGATATAGCGCGTGGAACCGTCGGTACGCTTAATACGAAACTCCGCGCGCATAGAGAGCCCCTCGCGCACGCTCTGGGTGACGATGGCGCTGATGCGGGCGTAATCATCCTCATGGACGAAGGTCAAAAACTCCGCCATGGAGATCATCTTTTGCTGCTCGGGCAGGCCGAGAATACGGGCGTACTCTTCGGACATAAACATCAGATCCTGCTCTAGCTCCCAGCGCCAGCTCCCGGTGTGGCTGATCTGCTCACCCAGCATCAGCGAGTTCTGGCTGGCGCGCAGCTCTTTTTCCACGCGTCGGCGCTGGATGTTCTCCGCCAGCAGTTCGGCGTACAGCCGCGCCGTCTCCAGAGAGACCGCAGCCTGCGCCCCCAGCAGGCTCACCACGCGAGAGTGCTCGGCGGTGAAGACCTCCGGCATCAGGCGGTTTTCCAGATAGAGCACCCCCACCAGCCGCGCCTGTTTGAACATCGGAACGCACATCACGGCCGCCCCCGAGGTCACCAGGTAGGGATCCTGACTGAAGGGATGGAACTCCTCCGGTTTACCGGTGCGGATCTCCTGTCCGGTGCGGATCACCGCCGCCAGCACCGACAGCGGCATGTCGGTCGCTACCGGTACGTCCTTCAGGATCCGCACCCGCACGCCCTCGGTGCTGGTCCACGCGCTGGCTTCGATCTCCGGAATCAGGTTATCGCTCACGCGAAGCAGCAGGCCGCGCTGCGCCCCGGCACGTTCGAGCAGCAGCGTCATCAGGTTTTCGATGAGCCGCTCAAGGTTGATCTCTTCCGACAGGGCGCGTGAGGCTTTGATCACGCTCTGCAAATCGCGGATCACTTCATTCTGGGCAAACGCTACCGTGTCATAGGCGCTGGCCTGTCCAGAGGCCAGCAGATGCGGGAAATCCTGCTCCAGCTGGCGCACCTTAGCCTGTGCCCCGGCACGGCCCCAGGCGGCAATGGCGCCGCGAAAATGCGCATCTGACGCGGTCGGGTAACCGCAGGACAGCGAAAAGCGACCCGCCAGCTCGTGCGCCAGGGCGTTAATCGGATTAAAGCCGCCCTCGCGTGACAGCCGGACCGCTTTCTCGTACTGCTCAAGCGCAATGCTGTTCATGCCGTCCAGACGCACGATTTCGGCGTAAATCAGCGCTTCTTTATCCGCAAACGTCCCCGGATTAATGCGCGCCCAGAGGGCAATTTTGTCGTAGTGAGCGTGAATACTGCGTCGATGATTCGCCGAGAACGTCTCCGGCGTTAGCTGGCGGGAAAGCGCCAGGGCGCTGTAGAGATGGTAATCCAGCAGATGGATATGGCCAGGCGCAGACCACGCGTACCAGCCCGCCATCTCAAGATCCGCCTGCGCATCGGCAAATTCGCCGCAGGTAAAGTGCGCCATACCGCGATAGAGCCAGTACCAGAACAGCATGGTCGACGTCTGTTCCGGAGCCTGCTCTGGCGAAGCAGGCAGCAGCGCCTCCGGCAGCACCTGCGAGGCGGTCCAGGTGCCGATCACCGGCGTGCGTAAAAACTCCACGTAGCCACGCTGAACCATCAAAATGGTCTCAACGTCCTGGAAGTGGGTTTTCCGCACAAAGGCCAGGCCGCGATCGATGCTGGTCAGCACCCCGTCGAGATGATCGCCCCGAGAGAGGAAGTTAATGGCCTGGTGGCAGGCCGCGAAGCAGGCCATCGTCATATCACCGTGGGTCACCGCCGCGGTGAAGCAGGCTTTTGCGCACTCGATGGTGAACGACAGCGGCTGGGTCCAGACGCTGAGCTGATCGAGCGGCAGCAGGGTTTTCGCTTCATACGCATCATAGCCGTGGCGATTGACCAGCTCGCGGGCCAGCGTGCCGTACTGGAACCCGAGGCGATACTCGGCGTAGCGGTGGCCGATCAACACGCCAAACCAGGCCATCGCCGTGGTGGAGGCGCCGGTGATGCCGTGGTCGAGGGTCAGGTGCATCATGCGGCAGAGCAGCAAAAAGTGCAGACGCGGACAGATGAAGCTGGCGCAAATGCTGGCGCTGTAGAGCAGGTTCATTACCGCTTCCGTTTCCGGATTTTCCATCCACGAGAGCTGGGCATAGCGGCTTTGCGGCGCGTCGCCCGTGCGGTTACAGAAGTCTTTCCAGGCAGCATCGCAGTCGGCATCTTCCGGATGGCGGCCGATCTGAATACCAAAAATACCCAGCCAGCAGAGCGCCGCCTCCAGCGCCAGACGGCTATCCGACTGGCGAATATAGACTTCCACCAGCAGGTTGGCCGCCAGCGCTTTTTCGGTCAGCCCGCCGGGGCAGCCCAGGATCGCATCGCACAGCTCGCGGGTCCGCTCCAGATGGCCGAGCGCAAACTCGCAGCCCGCCTCTTCAATATCCAGCACAAAGTCTGACACCACACCGGCATTGCCCAGCGCTCTCGCCGTCTGGATGTAGCTCAGTGCCGAAAGATAATCGCCCGTGCGTTTCGCCCGGCGCGCGGCCAGCAGGCTCAGCTCGCGGAACATCTGCCGCTGCGGAGCGGGCTGAATGCTGTCCAGTGCGGCCGTAACATGGTGAACGGCGCGGAAAAGCAGTTCGTTTCCCGCAGCCTGCCGCGCGGCATCGGCTAGCAGGCTGGCGGTGGTCAGATGAAGGTGGCTTTTCTCATGCGGATCCAGCAGCGCGAAGGCGGCTTCCTGCACCCTGTCGTGGGTGAAGGCGTACTCTTTTTCCGTCAGCACGATGAGCTGCGCCATGACCGCCGGATGGAGCGCATAGCGCATTTCCGCCATCGACATGCCGACAACGCGGCATATCATCTCCATCTCGCCCTTGCCGCCGAGGCAGGCAAAACTCCCCAGCAGGCGACGCGTCTCGTCGGGCAACTCTTCGAGCTGCTCCAGCACCAGGGTGACGACGTTTTCGGTGTAATGCCGGGCGCGGATCGCCTGCAGATCGTAGTGCCACTTATCCTGATATTTGTTATGCACCACCAGCCCGTCATCGACAATGCGGCGGAAAAACTCATGCACAAAGAGCGGGTTGCCCCCGGTTTTTTCATGGATCAGCGTGGCGAGGTCAGACGTCGCCGTGCTGCGGGTTCGAAACAGCGTCGCCAGCCAGCGCGCTACCGCTTTCACGGACAGCGCCTGAGGGACAATTTCGCTCGCGTTTAGCGCCGCTTCCGGAAGACTCGTCAGCAGCGCTTGTAAAGTGGCATCGGATAACGAACAGATATCCCGGTGAGCAACAACCACCAGCAGCGGGATTGCCCCGCTGTTCACCAGCAGGTATTTGAGCGTATGCAGGCTGGCGGCGTCGCTCCACTGAAGATCGTCAAGCACCAGCACCAGCGGGCAGCCCTGAGAGGCAAAGGTTTTGACCAGCGCCAGCACCATATGGCTGAAGCGCGCCCGGGCATCAATGGAAAACGTATCCGGCGAGAAGCGCGGTTTGCTCTCAAGCAGCAGCCCCAGTTCAGGCACAAGACTGACAGCGAGCGCCTCGTGGCCCTCCAGGGCGCGCGAGAGACGGATTTTCCACTTCGCCACGTCGTCTGCGGGCAGCCCCAGCAGGTGCAACGTCAGGGTGCGAAACGCGGAACTTAGCACGCCGTAAGGCAGTGACGGCGAAAACTGGTCCACCTTGCCTACCGCCAGCAGCACCGTACGCTGCTGCAGCGTTTTAAGCGCCGTCGCGATGATCGAGGATTTCCCGATCCCTGACGGTCCGCCGATCGTCACCAGCTCTGGCACCCGGCTCTGCCCGACTCGCTCAAACGCGGCAATGACGTCATTCGCCTGCGGATGCGTCGCGAACAGGGAATCCGCCAGATGGATCGCCGGGGTGCGATCCTGCTGACCGGGAGTAAAGGGGGCGATCTCGCCCTCACCGGTCAACGTCGCCTGGCAGCGTCGCAGGTCGGCAATCAGCCCGTCCACCGTCTGATAGCGGTTATCAGGATGCTTTTCCAGCAGCTTGAGGAGGATGGTTGAGAGCATTCCCGGCACGTCCGGGCGTATCACGTCCGGGGCCAGCGGCTCCGAGGCAATATGGTAGTGCGCCCAGTTGGTCTGATCGTCCGCGCCCAGTTCAAACGGCAGGCGTCCGGTCAGAAGTTCATACAGCACCATGCCGAGGCTGTAGAGATCGCTGCGGCTGTCGACGGGGCGCCGGGTGCGGGTGGTATGTTCCGGCGACATCCAGGCGGGAGTACCGCCTGAAACGGTAAGACGGGTCTGCGAGAAGGCATCGGAAAAACGGCAGGAGAGACCAAAGCTGCCCAGACGGCAGGTGGCATCGTGATAAACAAAAATACTGCCGGGTTTGATATCGCCGTGGATCAGGTTTTGCAGATGCATCTGGCGCAGGGGGGCGCAGATCTGGATCGCCAGCTCGATAAAGCGCGCAATCCCGGAGATCGCCCTGCCCGCGCGTCGCGCCAGCAGCTCAAACGAAAACGGGGCGTAAACCAGCGCGAAACGCCCCCGATACTGGGTAGAGGCGACGGCGCGAATGGCCCAGCTGTCCTGGAGCACGTCGCGCAGCGCAAACTCGTTTTTCAGCAGCCGGGTGGCCCGCTCTTCCTCTTCGTCGCTCACCGCGGTGGCAATGATGAAGGAGCCGCCGGAATGGGGATGACGTGCGTTCATCCAGGCGATGCCGCCCTCCTGCGCCAGCACGGTAAAAATCACATCCTCTTTAAGGACAAAAACCCGCCCCTGATGAAGATTTCCCTGGGCGGGCCAGAATGCAGGCTGCTCGTTTTCGTTCATCCGCGATCCTTATTGTCGGCGGGCCAGCTCCCGCTGAATATGATCCAGCAGAATATCGATGTTAATCGGCTTACGCAAAAATGCAGCGGCGCCCAGACTGAGGGCGTACCGCTGCATATTTTCATCAGCATGACCGGAGATAAAGAGTACAGGGGGTGGCGGTACGGCCAGCAGCCGCAGCTTGTCGAACAGCTCAAGGCCGCTCATGCCTCGCAGCTTGATATCGGTGATCACCAGCGCCGCGCCGGACAGCGCGAGAGGATGGCTCAGGAACCCCTCAGCCGAATCAAACGTATCGGTCGAATACCCTTCCGACTCCAGGAGATTACTCAACCCGCTGCGGACGGAACGTTCGTCATCAATGATGGCAATGCGCCACGGCAGCGTCATGCGGTCTTTCCTCTCACAAATCATTAAACGTCGCGCGTGTCCTTCGCGGGCGCCGGGGGCGCCGTGCCGCTGATTTTCGGTACGCATTCGTGACGAAACCAGGCGAGGGTCAGCGGTTCGCGACTCATTAAGCGTCGTCCCACCGGGATGAGCTGCTCCCCCACCAGCATGCCAAACAGGCCAAGCAGGGCGACAACCGGCGGTGCCGGCGAATGGACGTCGAGCAGAGCGTAAATTACCCCAGCTACCACGCCGCACACCAGCGAAATAATCCATGCTTTCATGACGATGCTCCTGTCTGCGGTGCTGCCGGAACGGTGACCTGTGCAGGCGCACTGTCGCGGGATAACAGATGCCGCGTCGCCTGTTCACCCGCCAGCATCCCCAGCAGGCCAATCAGCGCCAGCGCGGGCGGCGCGGGGGAGCGCACCTTCAGCACGGCATACATCAGGCCAATCAACACGCCTGCCGCAAGGGATATCAGCCCAGTACTCATTGTGAACTCCAGAGAAAAAAGCAGCGGCGAGCCGGATGAGGGACCAGCCCGCCGACAGGGCTTAGCGAGCCGGGACCGGCGCTAAGGTGCGGTGCTCGCTCTTCTGGCGAGATGGCGCTTTGTGCACCATGGTGTAGGCGTAATCGACGCCCATGCCGTACGCGCCAGAGTGCTCGCGCACGATATCCATTACCGCGGTGTAGGTCTCTTTACGCGCCCAGTCGCGCTGCCACTCCAGCATGACCTGCTGCCAGGTCACCGGGATCACGCCCGCCTGGATCATGCGCTGCATCGCGAAGTCGTGGGCTTCTTTTGACGTGCCGCCGGAGGCATCCGCCACCATGTAAATTTCATAATCGCCTTCCAGCATCGCGCACAGGGCAAAGCTGTTGTTGCACACTTCGGTCCACAGACCTGCTACCACGACTTTCTTCTTGCCGTTGGCCTTCAGCGCGTCACGCACTTTCTGGTCGTCCCAGGAGTTCATGGAGGTACGCTCCAGAATGTCCTGGCCCGGGAACACGTCCAGCAGTTCCGGATAGGTGTTACCGGAGAAGCTTTCGGTCTCTACGGTGGTGATGATGGTCGGGATATTGAAGACTTTCGCCGCTTTCGCCAGCGCCACGGTGTTATTTTTCAGCACCTGGCGGTCAATAGACTGCACGCCAAACGCCATCTGTGGCTGGTGATCGATAAAGATTATCTGACAGTTCGCAGGGGTTAACACTTCGAGCTTTGAAGAGGTCATAGCATTTTCCAGTGGTTAAGGGTGAAATCGCCGTGAGCGCACGGCGATAAAGTCACGCTCATCCTGCGGTTTATCGCCCCTGGGCGTAATTATCTCTTCGTATAGTTAACCTTAGGTATAGTTATACTTTGGTATACCTATCCTATTGTATAACTGGATCTTTGCCGAAACCGGTTCCCATAATCCTGACCATTCCCCTCTCAGTCAGGAGCAGTTATGGTTACCCTCGGTAAAGCCGATCTCATTCTGGTTAATGGCCAGTTTCATACCGTCGATCGCGAGAACCCCATCGCGGAAGCCGTTGCCGTGCGCGATGGAAAATTTCTGGAAGTGGGTACCGTCGCTGAGGTGATGCAACATCACTGCGACGGTACGAAAGTGGTCGATTTGAAAGGCCACACCGCCATCCCCGGGCTGAACGATTCGCACCTGCACCTCATTCGCGGCGGGCTGAACTACAACCTCGAGCTGCGCTGGGAAGGCGTGCCGTCGCTGGCCGATGCCCTGCGGATGCTGAAAGAGCAGGCTCTGCGCACGCCGTCGCCGCAGTGGGTACGCGTGGTGGGCGGCTGGACCGAGTTCCAGTTTGCCGAACGCCGCATGCCGACGCTGGACGAGATCAACGCCGCCGCCCCGGACACCCCGGTTTTCATCCTGCACCTCTACGACCGCGCCCTGCTCAACCGCGCCGCGCTGAAGGTGGTCGGCTATACCAAAGACACGCCGAACCCGCCGGGCGGCGAGATCCAGCGTGACGCCAACGGCAACCCAACCGGGATGCTGATTGCGCGCCCGAACGCCATGATCCTCTACGCCACGCTGGCCAAAGGACCGAAGCTGCCGCTGGAGCAGCAGGTTAACTCCACCCGTCAGTTCATGCGCGAGCTGAACCGTCTGGGGCTGACCAGCGCCATCGACGCGGGCGGCGGCTTCCAGAACTACCCGGAAGATTACGAGGTGATTGCCGAGCTGCACGAGAAAAAGCAGATGACCATCCGCATCGCCTACAACCTGTTTACCCAGCGTCCGGGCCACGAGCTGGAGGACTTTGAGAAATGGACCGACATGCTCACGCCGGGCCAGGGCAGCGACTTCTTCCGCCATAACGGCGCGGGCGAGATGCTGGTCTTCTCCGCCGCCGATTTTGAAGATTTCCTCGAACCCCGCCCGGATCTCGCGCCGGGCATGGAGGACGAGCTGGAGCGCGTGGTGCGCCACCTGGTGGAGCACCGCTGGCCGTTCCGCCTGCACGCCACCTATAACGAATCCATCAGCCGCATGCTGGACGTCTTCGAGAAGGTGAACCGCGACATTCCGTTCAACGGCCTGCACTGGTTCTTTGACCACGCGGAAACCGTCACCCAGGCCAACATCGACCGCATCAAAGCGCTCGGGGGCGGCATTGCCGTCCAGCACCGTATGGCCTTCCAGGGCGAGTACTTTGCCGAACGTTACGGTATCGAAGCCACCCGCCATACACCGCCGGTGGCGAAAATGCTGGAGACCGGGGTACCGGTGGGCTTAGGCACCGACGCCACCCGCGTGGCGAGCTACAACCCGTGGACCGCGCTCTACTGGCTGGTCTCCGGCCGTACCGTCGGCGGGATGCAGATGTACGACCACAGCGCCCGTCTGGATCGCGATACCGCCCTGATGCTCTGGACCCAGGGCAGCGCGTGGTTCTCCAGCGAGCAGAATCAGAAGGGGCAGATCAAGGTCGGCCAGCTCGCCGACCTGGCCGTACTCAGCAAAGACTACTTCCGCGTGCCGGAAGAGGAGATCAAGGGCATCGAGTCCGTCCTGACGGTGGTCAACGGCGATATCGTCTACGCGGCAGGCACCTTTGGCCCGCTCGCGCCGCCCGCCATTCCGGTTCTGCCCGACTGGTCCCCGGCCGTGAAAGTACCGGGCCACTACCGCAGCGCGCCGCCGCAGGCCGCACGCGTGGGCATGAGCGCCGTTCACCACTGCAGCGGCCCGTGCGGGGTCCACAGCCACCAGCATGATTTTGCCCGCACGTCAGAAATGCCGGTGTCCGACGATAACGCTTTCTGGGGGGCGCTGGGCTGCAGCTGCTTTGCATTCTGATGAAAAACACGCTTGCTCCGCCCCGGGTTGACCTGGGGCTGTTCTTCCTGCGCCTGACCGGCAGCCTGCTGCTGCTGTACGTGCACGGCCTGCCAAAGGTGCTGCACTTCAGTGAAGAGCTGACGCGCATTGAAGATCCGTTCGGCTTCGGGCCCTATGCCAGCCTGATCCCGGCCATCGTCGCCGAGGTAATTTGCCCGCTGTTTATCATTGCGGGCGTGTATACCCGCCTGGCGTGCCTGCCGATTATCGCCGTGCTGCTGGTGGCGATGCTGGCGGTGCACCCGAACTGGTCGATTGCCGAAGGGCAGTTTGGCTGGCTGTTGCTGATTATCTTTACCACCCTTGCCCTCACCGGCCCGGGCCAGTGGCGATTGCAGCGTAAGGCAGCGGAGAGGTTCGCATGACCCAGGTTAACGACGTTCGCGACGCACACGTCGAGACGACGCACACATCAACGGTTTCGCCCTGGCAGCCGCTAAGCCAGCCGGTGTTCAGGATGCTGTGGATCGCCACGGTGGTCTCTAACGTCGGCTCATGGATGAGCGACGTCGGCATCAACTGGAGCATGCTGACCCTGAGCGCCGATCCGCTGGACATCGCGCTGGTGCAGGCCGCCAGCAGCCTGCCGATGTTCCTCTTCGCCCTGCCGTCCGGGGTAATGGCGGATATCGTCGACCGACGTAAATACCTGCTCTTCTCCCAGCTGTGGGTGTTTATCGCTGCCGCCGGGCTGACGGTGCTCTCTTTCACCGGACACGTCACCCCCGCCGTTCTGCTGGTGGCGACGTTTCTACTGAGCGTCGGCGCGGCGATGAGCTCGCCGCCGTTTCAGGCCGTGGTGCCGGACCTGGTGAGCAAGCCCGAGCTGGGTGCCGCCGTGGCGCTGAACTCGCTCGGGGTAAACATCAGCCGGGCGATTGGCCCCGCGCTGGGTGGTTTTCTGCTGTCGCTCGCCGGGCCGTGGATGGTGTTTGCCCTGAACGCGCTCTCCGTGGTCGGCGTGGCGTGGGTACTGTGGCGCTGGCGTCAGGCCCCGACCGTGCAGCGTCTGCCGCCGGAGCATTTCTTCTCGGCGGTGCGATCCGGCATTCGCTACGTGCACGCCGCGCCGGTGCTGCGCAACGTGCTGGTGCGCACCGTGGCCTTCTTCGTTTTCGGCAGCGCGGGCTGGGCGTTACTGCCGCTGGTGGCGCGCCGCGAGCTGGGCTTAGGCCCGGCGGGCTACGGCGTAATGCTGGCGTGCATTGGCCTGGGGGCGATTGCCGGTGCGATTCTGCTGCCGCGCCTGCGCCAGCGGCTGAATGCCGACCGCCTGATGGTGGCCGCCAGCCTGACCTTTGCCCTCACCATGCTGGCGCTGGCGTTTGTGCGCCACGTCTGGCTGCTTAACCTGTTTGAGTTTTTCACCGGCTTCGCGTGGATTGCGGTGCTCTCCACCCTCAATCTCGGCGCGCAGCGCAGCGCCGCCCGCTGGGTGAAGGCCCGCGCGCTGGCGGTGTATCTGACGGTGTTCTTCGGCTCGATGACCGCAGGCAGCGCCCTCTGGGGGCAGATCGCCTCCCGGTTCGGTACCCCAACCTCGCTGGTTGTCGCCACGCTGGGGATGGTGCTGGCGAGCGCGACGGTGTTCCGCTGGAAGCTGGAGAAAGATCCGGACCTGAACCTCGACCTGAGCGGTCAGCCGCTGGACGGCGTGGAGATTGACCTGCCAAACGAACGCGGCCCGGTGCTGGTCTCGCACGAGTACCTCATCGACCCGCAACACGCCAAAGCCTTCCTGGAGGCGGTCCACGAGCTGCGCCGGGTGCGCCGCCGCGCTGGGGCGATGAGCTGGGCGGTATATGAAGATATCGAGCGCCCCGGTCTGTTTATCGAGACCTTCCTGATGGGCTCGTGGATTGAGCATCTGCGCCAGCAGGAGCGCCACACCATGAATGACCTCCTGCTGCAGAGTCGCGTTCTGGCTTTTCATCAGGGCACAACCTCACCGGCTATTCGCTACCTGGTCGCGCCGGTATAACCATAACCATCACCTGTACAGGAACACACTATGGCAACGTTTAAGGCAAAAGACGGCACGCAGATTTACTACAAAGACTGTGGCGCGGGTAAACCGGTTCTCTTCAGCCACGGCTGGCCGCTGGACGGCGACATGTGGGACAGCCAGCTGAACTACCTGGCCGAGCGCGGCTTCCGTGCCATCGCCTTTGACCGTCGCGGGTTTGGCCGCTCGGATCAGCCGTGGAACGGTTACGACTACGACACCTTTGCGTCCGACATCAATGACCTGATCACCACCCTGGATCTGCGCGACGTGACGCTGGTGGGCTTCTCCATGGGCGGCGGCGACGTGACCCGTTACATCAATAACTACGGCAGCTCACGCGTCGCCGGTCTGGCGCTGCTGGGCGCGGTCACGCCGATCTTCGGTAAATCCGACTCCTTCCCGCAGGGTGTGGATCAAAGCGTATTCGACGGCATTCGCGACGGACTGCGTAAAGATCGCGCCCAGTTCATCAGCGACTTCGCCACCCCGTTCTACGGTACCAACGCCGGACAAACCGTTTCTGCCGGTGCCCTGACCCAGACGCTGAACATTGCCCTGCTGGCATCGCTGAAAGGCACCATCGACTGCGTGACCGCGTTCGGCGAAACCGACTTCCGCCCGGATATGGCGAAAATCGACGTGCCGACGCTGGTGATTCACGGCAGCAACGACCAGATCGTGCCGTTTGAAAGCACCGGCAAGCTGGCGGCAGAGATGATCAAAAACGCCACGCTGAAGGTGTACGACAACGCGCCGCACGGCTTTGCGCTGACCCACCAGGACCAGCTCAACGAAGATCTGCTGGCGTTTGTGAAGTCGCTGTAATTTTCTGTAGGCCGGGTAAGGCGCAGCCGCCACCCGGCGCTTTCGCAGACGCGTTCCGCTCTGCCAGCAGCCGACAAATCTCCGCATGCTTCTCCTCGGTAAAGGTAAAGCGCGACATAAAGCCCATTCGGATCGCTGACCCCATCGCCGGCAGCAGGCAAATCCCAAAGAACAGCCCCTCCAGCACGCTTTCACTCTGGATCTGCGCCTGCGGCACGTAGCCAATCAACGTCAGGAACACGCCGATTAACCCGCCGCCCACCGCCACCGACATCTTGCCGGTAAAGGTCTGCCCGGAGAAGGTAATCGCCGCGCAGCGCTTGTGGGTGTGGTACTCCGCGTACTCGATGGTGTCGGCAATCATCGACGAGGTGAGGATGTTGGTCATCATCACAAACAGGGTGCTCAGGCCGAGCAGGATAAACAGCATCGTCACCTGCTGATACCCGACAAACCACATCACCACGCGCACCGCCACGTCCAGCCCGCAGAGGATCATAAACAACTTCCGCTTCTGCATCCGGCGCGTCAGCATCGGGGCGACCAGGCACAGCACTGCCGCGACAATCCCCATCACGCCAATCGCCATCTGCAGGCTGCCGTCGCCCAGGTTGTTGATAAAGAAGTAGATATACAGCCCGCCCGCCACGTTATGGAACACGCAGAAGAAGAACGACAGCAGGACGATAAACAGCGGCTTGTTCTGACGCAGGTTGTGGAAGGTATCGCGGATGGTCACCTTTTCCGGGCTCGGTGGCACGCGCTCTTTGATCTGCATAAAGCCGTTAAGCATCAGCGGCAGGCCCACTAGCATCATCACCAGCGCCGCCATAAAGTAACCTTTGTCGTTACTGTACTGGGCGAAAAACGCCGCCAGCTTCGGGAAGAAGATATTAGCGCAGGCAATCCCGGCGTTCACCCCGAGCATCGCCGCCGTCACCGCGCGGGTGCGCTGGGCGGAGTCGTTGGTCATTACCGACGACATCGACCAGAACGGAATATCGGAGATGGCATACAGCGTCCCCCACAGGATGTAGGTCACCCCGGCGTAGAGGATTTTGGTGGTCATGTCCGCTTCAATTTTATAGAACGACAGCAGCGTGACGCCGGTGATCAACAAAGGGGCGATCAGCAAAAAGTGGCGAAACTTGCCGAACCGGCTGTTAATGGTGTCCATAATGCTGGCAAAAAGCGGATCGTGAACCGCGTCCCACGCGCGGGCAATCAGGAAAATGGTACTCGCCGCCAGCGCCGAAATGCCCAGCACGTCGGTGTAAAAATAGTTAATAAACGAACCCACTAAACCAAAGCTAAAACACTGACCTAAACCATAACCAAAATAAGACCACAACTCGCGAGACGGTATTTTCATTGTCATTGCCATTGTTATATGCCTGCCTGGTTGCCCGGCGGTGGACCGCCGGGTCGATATTATTAGTCCTGCGCCTTCGGGGCGATCTTGCGCAGCTGCTGCATCAGGGCGATTTCACGACGTGAGAACGGAATGCCGTTTTCCTCAAACACGTCGTGGAACCAGAGGCGGCAGTAGTCCGTGGACTCCTTCATCACCACCGGCCACGGCAGCCACGTCTGGGTTTTGCCGCGCACCAGCCCCCACTGGTAGGGCGCGACCTTCGCCGCATACATCAGCGGGAGCTGCTCTTCGATGGTGCTGCCCACGTGGCGCGCCAGCCATTCGGTGCAGAACAGCGGACGACCGAGCGTTTGCAACTGCTGGATAATCGCCGTCATGCGCCCGGTATGGGTGTAGGCGTGGAAGCTCACCACGTCAGAGAGCGCCAGCGCGGTCTGGTCCAGCGGATGCTGGAAGAATGTTTCGCCCTCCTCTTCCGGCGGCAGACGCCACGCGCAGACGGTGAGCGGCTGGGTAGGGTCTTCTTCACGCACCCACTGGAACGCGAGCTTCATCAACTCGTGCGCGCAGGTCTCCAGCTTCGCGTCGTACTGCACCTCCTGCGTGCCCGTCGCGAAAATACCGCGGTTGCCCGGCTCGTTATAGAGATCCCACAGCAGCACGCGCTTGTCCGCGCGGAACTGGCGGACAACGTCGCGGATATAGCGCTCAATCTGCGGCCAGCAGTCGGGATCGCACACCTTATCCCGCCCCGGGCTCGCCGCCGCCTGGCTGTTGTGCTTGCCCGGCACGGGCGGCTTTTGCGGGCCGAGGTACGGCTCGTCGCCGGAGAAGCCACAGTCGTCCATCAGGGTCAGCATGGTGCTGAACCCGCGGCCGTCGGCTATGGTCAAAAACCGGTCGATGCGCGCCATCAGCCCGTCGCGGTCATGCTCCCAGACGATAAACGGCAGGTTGATGCGCAGGGTGTTGTAGCCCGCCTCCGCCGCCCAGCCCAGTTCGCGGTCGATGGTCTCGGCATCGAAGGTCTCTTCCTGCCAGATATCGGTCCAGTTCACCGCCGTCGACGGCAAATAGTTAAACCCGCACAGCCAGCCTTTTTGCTCATACCACGCCTGTGCCTGCTCCCTGCTCCACTGCTCTTTCATTACGCGTCCTCTTACTGATAATATTTAGCTAATAAATATTAGTTGCGGGATAAATGCGCAAATCACGGCACGCCGAAAAGCGACGGCCTTCACAAAGTTCGCGCTTCGATGAATGAGAAACGTGATCGACGGCGCGTAAGCGCGCGGTTAGGGTATGATGCGAATTCGCGAAAGGGAGAGGACGGATGAAGCGAAAACCGAAAGTGACGATGAACGATATTGCGCGGGCGGCAGGGGTGTCGCAGGCGACGGTATCGCTGGTGCTTAACCAGTCCCGCAACATCAAGCTCAGCGACGACACCCGCCAGCGGGTGATTAACGTGGCCACTGAGCTCGGCTACGACCGCCTCCCCGCCGTTCACGCCCCGCGCAACCAGGAAGAGATCGCCCTGCTGGTCAGCTCCATGCAGAGCTTCGACCCGTTTATCGACGCCATCAGCCAGGCGCGGGAAGCGGCGTGGCGCAACGAGACCCTGCTCACCGTCTACGACTACGGCGACGACATCGAGCTGGCGCTGAACATCATCCGCCAGCTGGAGAAGCGCAACTGCATCGGGATTATTCTCGCCTCCCCGGTCACCACGCTGGTGGACATGACGGCTTTCCAGGACTGCACCCGCATCCCACTGGTGTTGCTCAACCAGCGCGACCCCGGCTCGCCGCTGCTGCCGTCGTTTATTCCGGACGACTACGCCAACGCTTTTCAGGTCACTAAACACCTGATTGCCTGCGGGGCGACGCGCATCGCCCACATTACCGGGGAGAGCTGGATGGAGGCCTCCCGCCAGCGTCTGGCGGGCTATCAGGCGGCATTACAGCAGGCCGGACTCGCGTGCGACGAGGGCCTGGTGCGCCAGACCAACTGGCAGTTCAGCGAGTCCTTTACCGCCACCACCTCCCTGCTGGAACTGGCCGAGCGCCCGGACGCCATCTTCTGCGCCAGCGACTGGCTGGCGATTGGCTGCTATCAGGCGCTGGCGGTGAACGGCGTGCGCATCCCACAGGACATGCTGCTGGCGGGCTACGACGACCAGAAGATCTCCGAGCAGCTCACCCCGCCGCTGACCAGTATCCAGCTGCCCTACAGCGAGCTGGGACGGCTGGCGGTGGAGTACCTGTGCAATCAGGAAGATGCCGCCACGCACGTGACGCTGGCAGGCAGGCTGAAGGTGCGCGCCTCAAGCCTCGTCTGATGTAAACACCATGCCCGCATAGGGCTTCTCGCGACACGCCGCCAGCCGCGCGGCGAGGCTGCCCACGTGCAGCTCCAGCTTGTGCCCGTCCGGGTCGAGAAAATAGAACGACGCCCCCTCGCTTTTGTTCTGCTTCCAGACGGTGACGCCCGCCTGCTCCAGCCTGTGCGAGAACGGTTCAAAATCCGCTTCTGCGACGGTAAACGCGTAGTGGGTGTAGTCGCTCTCCTGCGGCGGCACATACTGGCGCGCCTCGTCGTACGACAGGCAGACCCACAGATCGCCGCAGGTGAGATAGGCCCCGGTATTCCAGCGGGCGTGGAGCGTCAGCCCCAGCAGCTCGTGCCAGAAGGTGATGCTTTTTTGTAGGTCGCTGACCGCGAGGGTCAGGTGATTGAGTGATTGCAGCATAATGAGCCCTTTTGTTTTTCGCGCCGGACGTGATACGGTAAAGAGATGAACATAAACCACGCCGTGCTCACCGTAAACCGCTGGTGGCTGCCTTCTTAAAGGCGGCTCGGAGTAGTTTTCCCCATTTTCAGATAGCCGCCGAAAGGCGGCTTTCACATTTCTAAGACCCCTTTCGGCACTTGCACATTAAGGAGTCTTTATGAACGTTCAAACCATCCTCACCGGCGACCGCCCAACCGGCCCGCTGCACCTGGGCCATTTCGTCGGTTCGCTGCGCCAGCGCGTGGCGCTACAGCAGACGCATAACCAGTTTGTGCTGATTGCCGACCTGCAGGGGCTGACCGACAACGGCAGCAACCCGCAAAAAATCCGCGACAACATTCCCGAAGTGCTGGCCGACTACCTCGCCGCGGGCATCGACCCGAACCTGACCACGATCTGCCTGCAGTCCGCCCTGCCCGCCCTCGCCGAGCTGACGATGCTGTATATGAACATCGTCACCGTCGCCCGCGTGGAGCGTAACCCGACGGTGAAAAACGAGATTGTGCATAAGGGGTTTGCCCGCTCGCTGCCGGTCGGGTTTATGGCCTACCCCATCAGCCAGGCGGCGGACATCACCGCGTTTAAGGCTGAGTGCGTGCCCGTCGGCGACGACCAGCTGCCGATGATTGAGCAGACCAACGAAATTGTGCACAAGATGAACAGCCTGCTGCCCGCCCCGGTGCTGCGCCACTGCAAGGCGATGCTGAGTGACACCAGCCGCCTGCCCGGTATCGACGGCAGCGCCAAGATGTCGAAATCGCTGGGCAACACGCTGCACCTTTCGGCCAGCGAAGAGACCATTCATCGTGCGGTGAGCGCCATGTACACCGACCCGAACCACCTGAAGGTGAGCGATCCGGGGCAGATTGAGGGGAACGTGGTGTTTACCTACCTGGACGCGTTTCATCCGGACAAGGAGAAAATGTCGGCGATGAAGGCGCACTATCAGTCGGGCGGGCTGGGTGACCGGGCGTGCAAGAACGAGCTGGAGGGGTGTTTGCAGGAGTTGATTGCGCCGATGCGGGAGCGGAGGGCGATGTATATGCAGGATAAAGGCGAGCTGATGGCGACGAAGGCCGGACTCGAATTTCACACCCAATAGACTGATATCAATGTAGTTTATAATTAGGAATAAGTAATTATACCCGCACTTGTACCCACAAGTTAAAATCCGTACAAAAAGTAGACATTGAAAGTGGGTATAAAGCCATATCAGTAGAACACCAATATAGCTGTCGAAGCAAGATTCAGGCAGGCAGGAACGTTTTCTTCAGAGGCACCAAAAGTTTAGTCTCGATATCAACTTGTTCGTAGTTCTCAATAAGCGCACGGACGAGATCATCAAGTGTCCAGAGCGTCAGTGGTATCGTCGAACGGTCGGCTTCATATCGAGCATCTTTCGTAAAACCCCCTGTACTGACATAAAGCCCGCGATCGTCTTTATGGCGACCCCCGATAAAGCTGCGAATCTGCTGACTCCCCATTTGCTCCCTGCGATGTTTTACCTCAACGACGATACGTGGATTCTCAAATCCAAATCCATCAGGTGATGCGATGATATCCTTCCCACGATCTGGACCCACAGGAGACACCTGTGTTTTATATCCCATGCTGCGTAAAACTCCTGCAACCAGATACTCCATCTCCTTCGGATCGAGCCCATTAACTCGATCTTTAATACCTTCACGCGCCAACGACTCCACATCGCGAAGCGGATCAGAAACGACCTCATCTTCATCTGTCGCTGTTGGATTATGAGTAATAGCGTCTACAGTGGGTTTCTTATCCTGTAAAAGCTCTTCTGATGCATATTCCGGAAGCTGGAAAACCGTCAGCGTAGAGCCCAATGTGTTTTTGGTAGCAACAGACAGTCTATCGCGATCGATTTCTTGAGTATTCCATTTAACCTGCCGAGCGATACCCATCCCCTCTTCCACCCATTCAGGATGATATTGGAAGTCTGAAGTAACTTTGCCTAGCAAATAAGTACGGTTGGCTGGCGAATAAGTAATAACCCAATCACCCTTTTGGATCTCATTCACAAAACGCCAGACCTGCGATGCACCAGAACGGGCTGTTCCCAGCTTTGTTAAGGGATCTGCCTCCTGGTATAAGGCGAGTAACTGAGCTCGGGACAGGCCAGGTTTGACTAATGGAGCCAGCTGAGACCAACCGATGCCTACAATTTGCTTATCGCGAAAATCGTCATAGAGCTTGCCGCCATCGCCGCGGATCATCCACATTCTGTTGCCCATACCAGTCCCTTCATGAGGAAAAGAAATTAAGCTGGATCATAAGCTTGTTCGCCGCATGCGTCAAAACCATCAACAACGACGGCCCAGCATTCCCGGATTGTACTTGCGATAATGTGCCCAGTAAAAATTACAGCTTCTATTTGCATGATATTTCGTCCAAATAAGTAAAAGCACCAACCGGCATCGGCAGGTGCTTTTTGGAGTGAGTAAATAAGTAAGGAAAGCTGCAGTGTGAATCAGGAAGGCTATTCCCAATGTTCACCGTGCCGCGCTAATACGATTTCTTTTCAATAAACCAGTTGCCTGTCGCGCCCGCAGAATATCGACTGCCCGCAGATATGGGGACTGTTCTTCCCAGTTGAATCCTCTGCGATCAATACGAACCAGCCCGTACTTTTCCACCAGAAAATTAACGGCATCAGCCAAAGATATACCGGCATCGATATGTTCCTGAATTACCGTTTCATCACTGAACGGCGTGTCGTTGAGTGTCAGGCCATAATGCTGTTCCAGCAGGCGTGCAAGCAGCATTTGCCAGACAGTTACGGGCGACAGACATAGCTTCGCCGCCTGCGGAGTTGTTGCAGGTAGAGTTTTCATATTTGCTCTTGTAAAAGTAGTTAACGATGAGTGGGGTAAACGGCGATGTATACGTAGCCGCAACTGCCAAGGGTATCGGCTTCGCAGGTGAAACCATTGTGGTACAGGGTGACACAGTGGGCATGGCGAGGATTCATTTCACCAGTAGTCAGCATCGATTCCATCTGGCTGATAAAATGCGGGAATGCCACATCCAGCTTAAGACATTCTGCTTCGCTGAACTTTCCGGTGATACTGGCCCGGTCGGCCAGATAGTGCAGCCGGTTTCCCTCCTGTACCAGACGAGCGCCAAAGCAAGGTGTCACATTACGATTCAGACCCCACTGGAGAAATGAATCGTTCTCTGAGTCAGTAGATTTCATTGAAGTGCCCTCATATCCAGCCTCGCTCTGCAAACGACACAATTCCATCTGAACCGATAACCAGATGATCGAGAGTGTTCACATCAACCAGTGCCAGCGCTTCTTTAAGCCTGCCCGTAATGTTGCGGTCACATTGGCTGGGCTCCGGATCACCGGATGGATGGTTATGCGCCAGCACAACAGCAGCAGCATTGAAGCGAAGCGCTGACTTCACTACCTCACGGGGATGGACCTGGACATGGTTAACCGAACCGGCAAATAGCGTTTCACTCTCCAGTAAACGGTGCTGGTTATCGAGATAGAGCACCATAAACACTTCCCGTTCTTGTCCTGCCAGCTGTAACCGAAGCCAGTCACGGGCAGCCGTGCTTGAGGTAAAGGACATGCCGGGCTGGCGCAGATATTTATCCAGCAGGTTGATAGCACGTCGAATGGTCCGTTGGGCATAAGGTGTCAATCCGGAGGTCGCGGGGAGCAGGCAACTATGCTGGGCCATAACCGCCAGCGGACAGAGTTCAGGCTGCGATGACTCTGGGGATAATACAGTATTCATGTCAGGCATTCCTTAGTCGATAAGATGCATAATGGCGCTGCATTCCGGATGGTTTAGCGCGTAGTCGCGTAAGCGATAATAGTGTCCAGTCATAGCGTCACACTCGGTGCGGCAGGCGTGGTGGCTGTAAGCCATTAGGCAGGCGACTATCCCTGCCGCTTCGCCAGTAAGTTCCGCGCCGTTGCCGTTCATGCTGTTGAACAATGCCCACGTCTTACCGTGCTCTGACTCAGGAGCCATGAAAGCACCGCCGTTGCTGAGTGTCGAAAAGCGCCAGATACCACCTTGGTAATCGGCACACAGCCGATCCATCCAGGCGAAAATGCGAGGTTCAAGGGTTATCCATTGTGGGATGGAGCCAAAGTGCTGCGGCCAGAAGCCGATGCATAACTCGTCCGGGACCACTGAGGCAGTAATTGCGGTATGCTCCGCGAACTGATTATTTTGTGTATTCATTAAACTATCTCCTTATGCCGGAACTGTTGTTTAACGCCCGAAAAAATCGAGCATGTTTTCTGCCATTACCCACAGGGCACGATTAAGCTTCACATCGCCGTCAATACCGGTAACAGCATGGGTGCGGCTGCTTTTCCCCTGAGCGGTTCGCCCTGACAATCCACCTTTCATCAGGTTCTCCTGCACGCGCTGGTAGACGGTCCACAGGTCATCGCTGTAGTCCTCACGGCGACGTGGGGTCAGCAACTGCGATACCGTGACCGGCTGGTGCTCCTCACCAAATCGATACTTCAGTGCAGCATTTGCCAGCGCGTGACGGGCCGGGGCTGGTAACGCCAGCGACTGCATGGCATCGCGTTTCTCATCCACCCGGTCAAAGACCCCGAGCACTTCGTAAGCCCCTTCAATCACCTTCTCTACGACATTGCCTTTATGCGGTACCCGCACTTCTCCGAATGACTGACCGCAGACCAGGCCGTTGGTACAGACGCCACGAAACAGGCCCGGCAGCATCTGATAGCTTGATGAACCGTCATGGCTGTTGAGCAAAATGATTTCCGGTACCTGATGTCCGGTCAGTTGACCGGCACGACGCAGGCGAAGCATGTGTTTGGTGTGCTCCCGCCTGCTCAGGTCACGAACCTTCGTCTGACAGGCAAAGAACGGCTCAAAACCTTCACGCTGCAGGCTTTCGAGGATGGTGATGGTCGGGATGTAGGTATAACGGTCCGAGCGTGATTCATGCTTGTCACTTCCGAACACGCTGGGGACATGGCTCATCAGCTCTTCGTGAGTCAGAGGCCGGTCACGTCGTATCTGGTTGATACGGCCAAAGCGGCTGGCTAATCGCATGGCTAACTCCTTATCTGATAATGAAATGAAAACAAAAAGGCCATGTTCCCGAAGGAGCATGGCCTGTTGCTATCTGGTGTTGGTGTGTTGTGGGCTGTAGAGGACTGAAATGTGAAAGATTAATCGCTGTAATGGGTGGTTCTGCAGCCACTGAGGTCAGACAATTCTTTCTGCGTATTCTTCAGCCCCGGACTGAAGGTGCCGACTTTTTTATCGTTGACGTAAACATCAAAATTCGCAGCCTGGCTCAGGGCGTCAATAAATGACACCCAGGCATTGTCACCGTTTCGCCAGCCGAGGAATGACGGTAACGGATACTGACTGTTATCCATGACGACCGTTATTTCCGTCCCGTCGTCATGACTACTTACTGATGTTCCATCAGGCAGGGTGAGATCAACACCGTGTTGCAGAATATTCTGCGCATCCGGATTGCCAGTACAGTTCAGATTAAACACCACCTTCTCCGGGCTGGTAATGATATATTCGGTCACGCCCATCCCAAAACCATTCGTCCACATATTGGGAATAGCCTGTGCTGTTGATACAGAAACCAGCATAGCTAATGTAAATATTACGTAAGGCAGTCGCATAATGTTGTCCTCAAATCATGTAATAAAGCTTTTGTTGTTTAAAACAATAAAGTAATGAAAAAACAGTTGGATTATTTTATTTGTTTGTAGCGAAACGCTTCTTTCCCTGCATAAATCCCGACGAGATCGTCATAACTAGGGTCCTTTTTATTCGGGCGGAACGTTACTTTCATATCGGGACTGCACATATCCTTCATGGTCAGATTGAATTCTTTACCTGGTGTAATGGTATACCCTGTTGCCACATCATCTTTACTGGGAGTGATCCACCCCCACAGGCCACCCGGACAATCTCTGGAAGGTTTCGAGCGAACAACAATAAACCATCCCATTGAATCTACTTCCGTCGCTGTACAAATTTTTCTGACCTGTCGGTGGGCATCACACCAGAATATATTCCCACTCTTATTATTCACTGCCGCAGGCAGGAACCCGCGATAAGGACGTGCTGCGTCAGCATTACCTGCGATAAGTAAGGGGAAAAACATGACTGGCAGTAAAAACAATAATTTCAATTTTTTCATTGCATTAACCTTACATTCAATTATGGAGATCATCTCTAATCAGTTTGTCCGGATTGCCCCCGACTTTCTGAGGGAGAAAATGAATTCAGCAGTTGCTGAATAAAACGGAAATGAGGTAAGGCAGAGATAAAATGTTTATCCTCCGACAGCTGATGGAGAAGCTCACTGCGAATAAATGTTTCCCGGGATGGCCTTACCAGATGAATCTCATCCAGCCGGAAGACACGTAATTGCCTGTTATGTTCAGCGACAAGATACCAATAACCGTCCAGAGCGATTAGTCGGTAAGGAGCAACTGCCTCACGACGCTCCTCTTCAGTCAGAATGGTGATCCGCTGACATCCCGAAATAGCTCTGACCAGCCTGTAGAAGCAAAGCTTTCCTGCCGGAGGATGAGGTCTGTCCTGATGCCATACCAGGCATGGTCGATCATCACAGTCCAGCAGGCTGCTGACCAGTCGCCGGTCAAAGCCCGGGAAAACCCCGGCCAACCCCGTGCGATGAACAAAAGTCAGAATATCTATTTCCTGCCGCGTACTGTGAATATCCGAGCGCAGACTGCACTGCCCCTGGTAATAGTCCAGGTCGAGATACATCAGACGTTCCCGAAAGTCACGACGTAACGTGCGCTCTGACACCCCGAATTCAGTTGCCAGTTTGCGAATAAACAGAGTTTCACCGGACACCAGGCGGCTGATAATCAACGACAACCTGACGGCAAGCCGGTCATGTCGCCGCTCCTGAAGCGTCATGAAAGATTTCTCCTGAGAAGTTAACTCTCTGAATTAATAATGATTACTTTAAAGGAAGGGGTGGACAGGGTATGGACAACATCGGAACTATTTTTTATGAGCAGCACGGGCTTGTGGGCGCTCGTCTGACAGATAATGATGCTTCTCCTGATTTAGTTGATGATAAAACGCAATGGAAAGGACGTGTCCACAATCAACAAATCATTAACAACCAGTTCATCATTCGCAGAGAAAATTTCGATATCAGAAGAATATCCAGTCCCAGACGGCCCGTGCGACCGACACCACCACATCACGCACGCTGTGAATCACCGTTTTCAGCGATGCAGACAGGAACGAAGATGATTCTGCGGTATCGAAAACCCGGCCCACAGCGTCACCGAAACTGTCACGGGCCTGCGACTTTACCGGCTCAGTGCAGAGTCTCCCTTGCAGCTGTGTCACCACCGGGCTGGTGGCGCGGTCAGGCAGACAGCGCATCATGGCTGCCACCATCTCCTCAATGCCCCATCCAGTGCGGGCTGACACCGCACAGACCGGATGATACGGTTTAAACATCGCCATAATCGCAGCCTGCTTCGCTTTAATATTTCCCAGTTGATGCGGTGAAGGTTTGCTGGTGAGAGTATCCCATTCATGACAGGGTTCGATTTTGTCGGCCTGGTTAATCACAAACTGTACCTTTTGCCTATAAGGTTGCATCACGCCGTGCCAGAACTGCTCGTCCACGGTCAGTGCCCTATCATCGGCCTTGATGATCCACAGCACCAGATCCAGCTCCGGCAGGATTCGACGGTACAGGGCCCGGTACTCATGATCCCGTCGTCCGCTTTCACCTACACCCGGTAAATCGACAATCACCAGACTGTGACAACCGCTGCGCAGCCGGAAGCGCAGTACGTCGCGAGTACAGGCGTTCACGTCACTCACCGGGGACACCTCGCCCCGGAAAAGTTCGTTGCAGAGAGAGGATTTACCAGCACCACTTTTGCCCATGATGCCAATCACCGGCTCGTAATGGGTCAGATTCTGGATACGTTCAAGAATAAGCTGGCGAAGTGTGCACGGAAGCGACGCGAGCGGTTGTTCAAAGGCCTTAAGGCCGTCAGGTTTATTCATACAGTAGTCTCAGCGTGAAAAATAAAAAACCCCGCTTTCCAGTCAGGAAGGCAGGGATTCACGGAGATAATATCTGTCTGAAATTATTTGGAATTTTAGATTAGCACATAAAGGACTTTGTGCAGTCCTAGACTGAACGATGTCCATTCCGTGCCAGGAGCGGACCTTACTAAGTTCACACAACATTGATTATTGAAGATTAGGTCAGAAATATATACGTTATTTTTGCTAATTTAGTTACGTTAGAACACCGCACTGCACAAAGTAAAAATAAGGAATAATATGAAGCGGAGTAAAATAAACGTCTGGGATGTGAGACGAGGCACCAATAGTCCTCGAGTTGAGGAGATTCGATCTGAAGCTCAGCGCGACCTTTCTCGATTGATTCACTCGTCTCCTTTCAGACGATTGCAATCCAAGACACAGGTTCTTGGTCTGGGTGAAAGTGATTTCTACCGCACACGACTGACTCATTCTATGGAAGTCGCCCAAATCGGTTCAGGTCTTCTTGCTAAGCTAAAAAAAATATATAAAGGTAAAGAGGAAGAGCAATTTTTACCAGATAACGATCTGATGCAAGCAGTATGTCTCGCACATGATATTGGACATCCTCCATTTGGTCACGGCGGTGAGGTAGCTCTTAACTACTGTATGCTGGATTACGGTGGTTTTGAAGGAAACGGCCAGACGCTTCGCATTCTCTCGAAACTAGATAAGTATACCTTAGAACACGGACTCGATCCTACACGCAGACTTCTTCTAGGCGTACTGAAATATCCGGTTAGATACTCGGATCTAGTGGTTAAAAAAGACAGTATCGCGGCCACTATCGGATCGCCGAACTGGCTCTTTAAGTCATCTGATTTTAAACCTCCAAAATGCTATCTAGATTCAGAATGCGATATTGTAGAATTTGCTCTCTCACCATTTACTGAACAGGATCGGAGGCTTTTTACTTCCTTTAAAGATGGTCAAACCAAATCCGATCATAAAAAAGCTTCTTATAAAGCTCTCGATACAACCATCATGGATCTTGCCGATGAAATTTCGTATTCGCTGCACGATTTGGAGGATGCTATTTCTCTCGGAATGGTGACACGAGCAATGTGGATGGAGCATTTCAGTGGACATGAAACCCTATTTACTGACTGCCATGGAAAAACATTTTCCGGAACATGCGAATCTGTTGCGGATAGCCTTTTTGGTAAAAGTTACAAGAGAAAAGAGTGCATCGGGATGCTGGTTCACCTTATGATTACAAGTGTTGAGCTTAATACAAAGAATGCAGCATTCGAATGTGGCATGCTCAAATATAATGCGGTCCTTCCGGAAGCGGTCGAAGCACTAAGGTTGAAAATTTTCAAACTGGTCAAAAACAAAGTAATTAAGCATGAAAACGTACAGCAGCTTGAATTCAAGGGACAAAAGTTGATTGTTGAGCTTTTCGGTGTGCTGGCTAACGATCCGTGTCGGTTTCTACCTGCCTCAACGAGGGAAATTTACGAGCAGCAGATTAGCTTAGACGAGAAGGCTGGTATGCGAGTCATTTGCGACTATGTTTCAGGGATGACTGATGACTATGCTACAAAGCTTTATGAGAAGATCCTTATTCCACGCAAAGGGTCTATTTTTGACCATCTCTGACACGACAAGAATGATGCTCTGAGTTCAATTGACCTATAAACATTAACCAAGGCATCTACCAGGGGGATATCAAATCCCCCCATTCTGAATTTGTTCGTGCAGAATCGGTGAACGTTCTCATCTGAGCGTTAAGCGCCAGTAATCGTTGATCTACACTGTTCATTAATACACCTTAATACCAGCAGCGTCTTACTCCGTTATGAGAACAATCGCGAACTTCCGCAGTTTGCTCAAAGCTGCCCTTGGCTTTTCTACGGCAACTTCGAGCCAGAAGCGGACATCTAGAAAGTTACTATACGTCAGGTAAGATGTTCAAAGATGCCTAGTCCGTTGGGTAGGACGCATACACTAGTACGAAGTTTCAGAGACCCCGGCTTCACGGCAAAGGTCCCTTACGGCACGCCCGGTCTCAACGGACTTCAGTACAGCAATGATCTTATGTTCGGTGAATCGGACTTTACGCATGGAGATCTCCTTACAGGGAAAATACAGAGATATCATTGAAAAAAAGATTAAATAACAACAATTAATCTAATAGCTCGTTGTAAACCCTCTTCAGTTTCTTATCTGTTAGGCTTGCAACATAATCCTTGGCCAAAATTAACTGATATACATCTATATATTTAGTATTTCCCGGATGGAAACCTATCATCATATCCAAAGGCAAGAATTTTAAAAGATCATAAGGTATTTCAATTGTTTTATGTTGGTCTCTATAATACTTCAAGTATTCAGTTGAATTTAATCTCTCATGCTCCATTCTAAATTGTGTATTTATATGTTCAGGGAATAATGTAAAAAGTAACAATAACTCGCTTACCATTTTTGAAGCCTTCATATTAGCAGATAAAACTCTCGGATCCATGTGAAGTTTGTTGACTTGAATTTTACCCCAAATCTCTCCCATGTCATTATCTATCTGTTCACTATGAAATATACAGTAATGGCCCGCATTAAAAACATCGGCTCTGGATTTTAATTTACTGATCCTCTTTGTTGACTCCAGAATGATATCTTCCATCAGGAGTTTTATTATAGATCCCCTTTGCTCTATAAACTTACCATATAGATTTTCGCCGCTTCTCATCCTAAAGTCTATTGGAGCTCGATGAAACAGTCTTGAACCTAAGAGGTCATGAAGTTGTATAGCTCCTAACTTTATTCCATCCTCTATATCTGATAGTAGATAAGATATTTTATCAGCTGCTCTAACTGCCTGACCTTCAAGGTGACTGTATCCTCCACATTTCAGATATTTTTGATGTTTTGTATGTTTCCATATATTTTCTTGACTAGGTCCATCCCCATTGTGGCAATACGTATGTTTTAAAATGCAATCACATACCTCTGGTGTTAAATTTAGCCCATTGTGCGATTCAATAACGCTGTATTGATATGAACCTTCCAAAAATCGAACAACATCCACACCGTGCTCATAATGGTTAAAGCCACCTTCAAAACCTAATTTTCGAAACATTTGATCTATTGCGTGTTCACCAGCATGCCCAAATGGAGTATGTCCTATATCATGAGCCAATGAGCCAGCTTCTATTAAGTTCTTATCTAAACCGAAAGCAGCACCAATAGTCGATGCTAGTTGCATTACCTCTATGCTATGTGCCAGTCGTTGTCTTAAATGTTCATCTTCTTCAATAGGGAATAATTGAGTTTTATCAGCGAGTTTTCTAAACCCATTCGACCAGATAATTCTATCTCGATCCCTTTGAAATTCTATACGAAAGCCATCACTTCTGCTTCCATGTTCTCTTTCAGAGGCTTTGGCTGCCCACTCACTAGACAAAGCATCATTTTTCTTTTTTATTTCTTCAGATGTGCGGCGTACTGAAGATTCTGGGGTCATCGCCCAAAAACCAGTATATTCTTCTAGCTGTTCAATTATCTGTTTAATTGAGTTTATATTAGCTTTGTCGTTATTTTTCTCACCAATAATCTTTACTGTCTCGTCTATATTATTACCATCACTCCATAATTGGATTACTTCGTTAAAAAAGACTATATCGTCAACTTGGAATCCTTGTTTTTCCGAAGTCCATAAGTTTACTTTTTCAACATTATCTCTATTGCTAATAGATTTGGAAAAGCCATCAACTCTTCTAATTGGAAATCTAGATTCTACATTGTTTTCTTCTATGAACACCCGAAAAACATGATTATTCCCAACCCTAGAGAAAGATCTGACCTTGTTAATCACTTCGGACTCAAAGCTTAGTGTTTTAGTCCCATTGACTTTTATTACTAATAAATCAGAAGATCTCCATGGTTGATTCTTTGTCTCAATACCACTATTTTTTAATGCTTCTTCTTCAAAATATGGAACTATGTATTTCATCACACCAGGCTCAATGTATAATATATCATGACCACATTTTTGCAAAGATGAAATTAGTTCCGCTCTCTCCTCTCCAATCCCTGGTCGTGTAAGATTTTGTGGGATAGAGCAATAGATTGTTGCTCCATCTTTTGATAACTCTATTGCTCTAGAAATAAACTTTTTAAATTCAGAAGGGTACCAAGGAGGGTCTATTGTTATGCAGTCATATTTTTTTCTATGTAAGCCAATATTGCCGACATTTACATCATGTACCTCGGCATTTGATATACCTTTAAATACTTTATTAAATAAAGATACAACATCTTCATCAATATCAAGTAACGTTACTTCTTTGTTGTATGAAGAAATTGTTGCGGCTAAAGTAGGAGTGCCTATGCAGGCAATGTCATGATCATTATGAATATCCAGAATCCTAGTTGTCATTAACTCCTGTGATTCAAGAGTATACCACCATTGGAAAAATTTAGGGTTGGCCGCAGGGAGTTTGAAGAAAAATTTAGATTTATAGTCAAGCGAATTAGTAGATGTTCCAAAATTGGTATCTTTCAGTTCGTTAAATATGCGAAACGCATCTTTAGGTTGGGCTCCATCACACAGTGGTAATATCTCATCAAATTTTTTAAATCCTCGCTTAAGCAGATTTTTGATTTTTATTCTCAAGTTGGTCTCCCAAACTTGTTCTTGATGTGTGCGTGTAGTCATATGCTTTCCGGTGTTAGACTAGCTAAATTAAAACTATTGTTTAGAAATGCTGAGTATTGCATAAAAAAAATTGTGGTCAACTTGAGCTGCGGCCAGTTCACTAACATACCACTATGCTTGTAAAACCTTAAGCAGCAGTGGAAATGATCGTGAACTTCCGCTTCTCGCTCAAAGCGGTCATATCGAATGGATTCGTGGCATGATTGGTTTGCAGCAAGAAGAGTTTCGGGCATCTGGTCTGCATGAACGGCTGGTCTCTGAACAGAATATTCGCTCATAGGGCTGTCGCCTTTGAAATGCAGCGTGCACCACTCATGGTCCGCCATTGAATATCGTTGATTTGAAAACAACTTTATCAGGTTCGATCTGGCGGAAGAGAGCGTTAGGAGACGTTATGACGATTGACTATCTACAAGCCTAGTACAGCGGCAGCCGAACAATGCTGCGAGTGTAATCGAAGGATCCCCCCTCGTTTCTTCGTGATAGTGTCATGATCCAGGCCTGGAGTGTGTTAGTCATCATATGGTTATCTAGCCAAGAAAAGCGATAAGTAATTCTCGTTTCTGGCAGTATGAACCGTGTAAAAATCACTTTTGCTGAATGAGAGTTACCGTGAGTCTGCGCAGAGGTCAGTGAAGCGCAGATTAATCAGCTCAGTAAGACAGTGACTATCCCTCCGATTCCTCATAAACAAGGAAAGCACCATGTTCGGATTCTTTAAAAAGAAAAAACCTGAAGCTGAAACCCGGCAAGTTTCCCGACTGACGGCAAAACAGTTTATCGCGCTGACGCTGAGTGATGAAAAGCTGTCTATGCCCGTATACCTGCCGGGGATCCGCAATGAGGCAGAATGCGACGAGCTGGGTTTATGGCCGCTCATCTACATCTGGAATGTGGATCATGCCACTGGCACTTTCAGCCTTTCTGTTAATGGTAAGGCCATTGCCCACCTCCTGGAGCCTTTTGTGACCCGTGAAGACCCTGCGTATGTCGAAATTCGTGATGAAGCGATGCAGGTCATCTCCGAGGCTTCAATGCAGTCCGTACTGGCAACCATAGAGAAAACCGGCCTCATGCCCGATGTTTTGTTCGTGTACCATGCTGAGGATGTACAGCGGGAGAAGGGCTAATTGTTGGGGGGAGATTACGTCAGGGATTTTGTTAGTCACTCCTGTCATCGCAACGCTAAACTTTCGTCAAGAAATGCTTCAGGCTGCCGAAATATAGATAATAAGTAATCCTTGATGATAAACTGAATGGATGTTCAATGAAAAAAGATATCACAGTAACTATTGATTCTTCTTCGTTTCCCAAAAGTCAAGTACAGTACTATAACCCGTTACTTACTGTTAACAAAATTGATGTGAACTGCATGCTAATTCACACAGCTCTATGGACTCGCCCCCCCAAACTTACTGGCTTTCATTTGTCTGATTTCTGGGCATGGCTAAGATACTTCCCTGCCTTTTCGAAAACCTCATCTGACTTGCGACTTCGTAAAGAATGGAAAGACATAGATCCCCATCAAAAAACCATTTTAAGTGATGAAATAGGGGTCGGTTCAACCACGTATACATTAATCAATACATTAAGTTTTCAGGGGTTCATTGATGCAATTTACGTGTTGGAAACATTAAACCTTACTCACCTTCTTTTAAAGAAATCTAAAAACGGTAAAGGTAAAACACCTGATTATATTGGTTTGGATAATTTTGGAAGGGTTATTGCTCTTGAATGCAAAGGAACACAAAATAAGATAAAGGATTTGTACAAGGCTATAACAAAGGGCATAGAGCAGAAGGAAAATTTGACAAAAAACCCTACTGGCCCAATAAAGACTGGGTTGGTTGGTGGGATATTTATTCCTCAGTTTGACAATCCTGAAAGTGCATTAATACATTTCCGAGATCCAGACTGGAATGAATTTAACGAGATTATTTCTGAGGTTGCCCCCGAGGAACTGGCTAAAGCCATCATTCGTGGGGCGGTGATTAAACAATTGTATCTCGCAGGTGCAAATAATTCTGCGAACGAGTTGTCAAATTATATTAAAGGTAACGATTTTGAATTGTCTGCACAGGCAACTCAAGAACTAAAATCCTTTGAGCGAGAAATAATTGTGTTTAGTCATAATTTCAGGAACCCAGTTGAAGGAGGGGTTTCGAATATAAAGTTCAGCGCCCAAATAGATAATAAAATCCTTCCCCTTATTGAAGGGTTAACCTCAAATAGTGCCAAGGCATCTGTATTAATTAATGAGCTAAGTGTTACAAAGAAAATTTTTGACCGACGGCATAATGATCGCTCATGGATTTCATTTGAAAATGATTATAGTGGAATGATTGTTTCTCCACACGGTTTTAAGTTTAAATTAAATTATAAAATGAATGATTAGCTGCAGCACTAACTTGAGCCGATCACTTAGTAATCACTGAGAAAAGTGTATGTTGAAGTCAACGTACATACGACCGGGCTCCGGATCAAGTGAAAGACAGAGCTGAGCACGTTCTCAAAGAAAATGAGACCACATTGACGGATGCCGTCAATAGCACCCTGCTGTTTATTGCGGATCTCCAATAGATCCCCTTCATGCCAGCCATCATGACCAGACCGTACGCGATGTGGCGATCAGAATCTGTGATCTCCTGGCTGAAAATAGGAACGCCCTGCTGCTCATCGAGACCAGATCATCCGGCGCGCAGTAGAGCAGAGTGACCTTTAGCCCCTTTTGTACGCATTTCAGCCGCTGTCGCCTGCATCCCAGTTAAACCCTTTGCTGGCTACAGTCCGCCTCTGAAATGCAGCCTTCCATGAATATGCTGACGCGGACGTTGGCGCAGTTACACCTGGTGGTCTGCGACCTAGCGCTGGTCAGCGGGAAGATCTCAATATCGGTTGGTGTACAAACGTAATCCTCTGACATTGTCTGTTCGGTCAGATCGCTGATGTGACCAGCCCCCAGTATTAGATACAACCGTCAGTTGGTAATGGAGTGACCACGCTCCGGTAGACGATCCTGCCCTATTTTTCTCGTCACAATTTTTTATCGCCGTTTTGAACGTCCGCTCCTCGCTCAAAGCTGCCGGTCAACTACTGCAATCTCCTGAAGGTGTATCAACAGCCATTACGCATGCTGGGCAGAATTTGTCTAAGGGCGTGGGGTCAGTCCACTTCTAAATTACAAAGGTTAAAAGCAAATCACAACCCTCCCGAACCTCCGCTTTTTGCTTGCTACTGCCCATGCTGAGCATGAATTTCGTCTATGTCCAGAAGCGGACATCGATAGTTCAGAAACCATGGCAAAAGTGTGGTGTCAGCCCCTCACCTGATCCCTGACAGCATCGCACCTCGCTTCATGGCTAACCTCTCTGTTAGCCCGGCATAGTCAATGGCTCTGTTGACAATGGTGCTACTTTCCAATAAGTTAAACACAAGGTTAGCGCGACCCGGCAGCTCACGGCCAAAGCGGAATGCAGCGCAGACTTATCAAATCTTTTTTGGTTAAGTGTCTTTGATTCTTATGGTTCGTGAGCACATAAGACAGATAAGAGACTTAAACCATGAAACGACTCCCCACATGCGCAGAAGCAAAAGCCCACGCTAAATACCTTTCACGGTCGCTCAATATCAATCTAAGCTACGCCCGGGATGCAGTGGCATTACGTTATAACTGCCATAACTGGTCGGAACTCAGCACAGTATTTGGTCAGCTTAGCGATAAGTACATGTCGTGCTATGGCCTTGCCAGCCATGAAGAAAAGCGTGTTTTTAGCCAGCTTCTGGCACCGTATATCGCAGAATTGCAAAATGCCATTCATCCTGACCGCCATGTGCCGGAAAGCTTGATACGTAAGATTGCTGAAGGCCATATTTCCCGAGTATCCGGTAAAGTCATGTCGGCTGTAATACGTGAATGCGAGGATTTTCCTCCCACGACAGTTAAAGACATCATTGAACTGCTTGAATTTTATGATGATACGGCCAGCCGGGTATTAGCAGGACACCACAGACAGATCCCGACCAATAATCCTTGGCTGGAACCTTGGGTATTTGGTGTGCGCTTTTATGCCTATTACCACTTTAATGGCAAGCAGGTCACCATCTTAAGCCGGGAGTGGGATTTAGATATTCATGATGCCTACCTGCCACATTCACGTGACAGAGTATTTTCACGCCCATGGTTTCAAGACTATATGATCGGCTATCTGGCCTACCTCGTGAAGCAATTTATCGGATTGGGTTACGACGGTACCGTTAAGATTTGTTGCATTAATAATTATAGCGCGCTGGATTACCATCAGAAAAAAGCAGCCCCCAACGGTCGTGTGGGGCTCAATCACTTATACAGAGAGTTACTTAATCGCGGGGGAGAGGAAAAGTGGTCGTTTAGTCAAAATGGTCATAAACATGATTTTGGTATCGAGCTCCCGTTTGCCACATTGATCTCATTGAAGAAAGGAAGAAAATGAGATGAACAAAGCCGGAAAAATAGCGTATTCATGGCTAAATGCACAGAGCGATAGCGAAAAAATTCGATTTATTGCACAAGCGCTGGGGAGTGTCGAATATCAGGCGTTTATAAAAAAACATCAGCCTGAAAAGCAGCATACCCACAATCTACCTTTAAGTTTTTTGAAATGGTATTTGCCTCAGAAACTAGTGGCCTCTTTTCACGGCAAGGAGATCGGCCTAAGAAGTGTGCCGAAGACGGTTGGCGATAAGCTGGAAATTCGGCATACCTGGATGCCAACAGGACAGTTTGCTCCTTCGCGTCATGGATCTTACATACCACTGGGAACCCACTTTGCTTGTACTGCTCTGATGCAACCCTTTTTGCAAAAGCAGCAGGAAAAATGTCTGGAGCAGGCCTGGCAGGCAGCGCTTCCCCTGCTTCTGTCACCTGACATCAGTAATGGCAATGAATTCACCGCTCCATGGCTGGATTACGAGCCCTATCTCAATGGTGAAACGGATGTCTACTTTTTACTGGATGAACCTCAGGAAAGAGTCAAGATTGGAATATCAGGTAATCTCAGGCAACGCGTGGATACCTTGAAGCAACAACATAATACCAGCCTGAGTCTTATCTCCATAATACCCGCAGGGGGTATTGAGACAGAATCTGCATTACATCTTTTCTTTAAAAAATACAGGTTGGATCAGAAGGGACTTGGTAGAGAGTGGTTTTCTTACACGGATGAATTATGCGAATTTATCAATACCCTGAACACCTATGCAATCAGGAGCCACTGCCTAAGAGCTTACGGCATTATCTGACATCAGATCGTATCTTTAGGGCCCGTGGCGCTACGCACCTACAGGTGTGAAAAATCGATTATTTAACCCCAGTGCCGTATGTAACCATTAAGCCAGTACAGGTCTGACAGAGCCAGACAACAACGTGACAGAATGAATGCTACAAGCCATCTGTCTTGGCAAGAGAAATTATATCTTCTTCGGGAGCGACACGCTGGTGAGTACAACGAAAACCTATCTTTTTACGCCACATCTAGATCGCACCAACTGCCTTTATGCGCTGGTGCGTATCAGATATCAAGACTTATGCCCTGGAACCCCGGTTCATGTCAGACAGAGCGTCGACAGTGCCGCATAATATATTCTTTGTGACTTTGCTGACTTTCATCCGCACTTGGTAAATAACCCAAAATGAGGATAAGGTTGCCACGGGATAAATGAAAACGCGTGGCATGGCAGGAACAAGAATCAACGTTACTTTTTGCCCTGGTAGACCACTGTGATGTTGTCTGGTTTTCTTAACGTCGGTGCCGTAGCTGGGTCAATCAGATACACAGGCACTATCACGGCATTTTTCCCACTAACCAGGATTGGCACCCAGCAGTGAACAAGTGGGTCTCTTGTCGTCTCCGGAATACCACTTGTACCGTATGACATAAGATCAACCACATTGATAAAAAGCGCCTTACCTATATCAAAGAAAAACTCGTTAAAAACCACATCTTTTGTCAGCAAAATTACAGCGTCACCTGCCGCCAGTTTTACTGGCGATGAAGAGTGTTCAGAGGTTTCTACATCAGTAAAAATAATCCTTTCGGTATAGATAAAACAAGCATAGCGGGCATCCTGTTCTGACCTTTCCAGGAGCGACTGACAGAACTCTTTGATATGTCGATTTTCGACCCTCCCAACTGCATTATCTCGACGGAGGTGTCGCTTATGTTCGCGAACATGCACCTTGCCATTGACGCTGTCAAAGTCATACCCTTTCCCAACCTGAAGCTTACTCTCCCAGATCTCCATACAATACTTTTCAGCAGCTACAACATTTCTTCGGCGAGGCAAATCCTGCTGGTAGACACCAGACAGTAGCCGGGCCTTAAGCTCGTCCGCAAGCTGATAATAGCGATTAATATCTTTCAGTACCGGAACGGTGGCATCCAGCAATGTGGAAATAACCTGCGATCGTGAGATCTTCTGTTTTTTGCTGTATTCATCCACAACACGCAGAGTCTCAGAATTGGTTACATTGAAAGTGATTCGTTCTGACATGCCAATCACCTATTAAGCATTTTAGAAAAAGTGCATAACAATTAACCTTAAACACCTTTATTATCAACAAGTTTATTCTATTGCTCTTTCTCTTTAGTTATCAATTCACAGTAACATGCTCTCACGTAAAAATGCTGAATATGTTGCGGCCAGAACAGTCTGGATACCAGGAACGAACATTTGGGTTTTTAGTATAATTAATGTCTTCATGTTTTAAGAACTTCCTCTTCATATCCCCTCCCGCTGTGATCCGCTTAACCCATCTGTATATCTCCTGTCCCCACAGTACTGCTCAGTAAACAGAAATACTGTGACTTTCCTGCATAAAAATTACATATCACCACCTTCCTTTGTACACACACTACAGAGGATTAAACCATGGACTTTCCCTGGCCCTGGAACCGCAAATACACGATGAACTGGTTCCTGCTGTCGTTACTGAACCACCATCTTGATCAGCTACTGGAACGTTACTCCCGCCTTCAGCCCCTCAGACTCGATTTGTTCTATCAGAATGACACATGGCGTTATAACCATCACGGATGGTACGAAACAGAAAGGGAAGTACGCCAGTTAACAGAATATCTGATGTTAGAGAGCAACATCGTTGGTCACTTCTGGGTGCTGGAGTGTACTTCCCGACACAAATGCCATGCACATATCGTGATGTATCTTGATGGTCACTATAACCAGGTCACGTATCCGGTGGCTGAACAGGCAGGGGTTGTCTGGCAGAAGATTACACAGGGTGAGGGGTACCACAATCGCTGTGATCGTAAGAAATGCTACGAAGCCGATATCACCCGCCCCGTCAATTACGATGATGCAGCAGCCATCGACAACCTGCGCTACATCATCAGCTATCTCGCCAAGGAGAAATCAAAACACGGGCAGACTTACTACGGGGCCAGCGAGGTACCACCCGCGAGTGGACTGGGCAGACCGCGAGGGCTTCGATAAAACGACGCACTTTTTTACGTCAGTTCCGGTTGTTATGCCGGAGAAAGCTACAGTGATTCATCACACGACTCCGGTACTTATTTAGCTACCGGAGAATCTCGTCATGACCATTAAACTTTCTCTGTCTGAAGACCAGTTTGTCAATATGGCTTTCATTACCCGTCTCACCGGATTAACCGATAAATGGTTCTACAAGCTCATCAAAGACGGTGAGTTTCCGGCTCCCATCAAGTTTGGTCGCAGTTCCCGCTGGCGACAGAGTGAAGTAGAAGCCTGGCTGCAGGCCCGTATCGATGCATCACGCTCACAGCGCTAAGTCCTTCTCCCGTCGTAAACACAATTCATAACCGTCATACCTAATCCGTTCCAAACGGAGGCTTACGGCTGCACTCAATTCACTTATCAAGGAATATCAAAAATGATCCATTCAATTTTACTCAACCATTATCAGACCTGGCTGGATGATTTTACCCGCATCAGTCTGTCCCACGGTTTATGCCAGCAGCACATAACGCAATGGCACCGACTGGCGATAACCACCAGCCCAACATTGGACGGAAGCGTAATAGAAATCGTCATTCCACAGCGCCTGCTACCGATCACCCGTACCGCTCGACTGGAATCCAGTACTGTCGACCCCGGCCTAACTAAAAACACAGACTATACCCTTCTACCCGGCGTGCTGCTCAGCGAGTGTTACCGGCTGGGGAAGAGCCGGTTGGCAGATCAGTTACAAATGTTATTCCGGCTTCATGTACAGCCCGGTATGCGACAGACGCTGACCCTACTGTGCTGGTGTGAGCTTGCAACAGGAAAGGATATGAGGGAATGGTATGCGCTGCATCTGCCGCTACCTGAAATGCTGAGGCAATGGCTTACGATAAAACAACGGGCATACCGGGGTCTGAAGACACTGACGGAGGATTACATTCGTGCCACCCGGCCACTATAAGAATCGGATACCTGTCCGTAACAGCGATCCGGTATCGACCAGCATGCGCGATGTTCCTGAGCATACGACCAGGATTGAGCAAAAAAATACGCTCTTACTCTATGGGTGTAACAAAGTACCTGATCGTCAATTCACCGGGCCACAGCGAGAAATCGATTTCTGAGTCTGACAGTTTTATTACGTCAGCATTCCGTAGTGTGATAAGCACATCGCGATCCCCTTTTAACCCTTTTAATCCATCCAACCGCAAGGCGCAGGCTTCCCCTTTTCGGGACGACTTGTGCCTGCCCTCAGGAGTTTTAAGATGTTTGCCAAACTCTTCCTCGCACACAACGGTAAACGGTACTGTCTGGCCTGCCATACCGGTAAATGCAGTACAAGACATAACATCCCAGTGGAGGTAGCAGCATGCGCATGCTGAAATGTTACCTTGGCAATAATCGTGACGGGCACGTTGTCACTGCTAAAGACGCTATGCAGTCACCGGGTAGGATATGGACCTGCACTTCCTGCGGCTGTCAATTGATACTTCATGCGGGTTCATCTGGTGAGGCCCCGTGGTTTGAACATGACCAGCGAACAGTGACGACAAACGTTCTGATGCAATGTACCCATCTCGACCCTGAAGTTAAAGCCGAAGCCCGATGCCAAAAATTACGCAGTATCATCGGCGGACTGGATGCACCTGTTACGGTGCCATCCTGGTACTGCGTATGGTGCGGCAGTCATTATCAGGGGCGGAAGCACTGCGGCCGCTGCCACTCGGGGATTTACAGTATTGAAGAGACCAGCTGGCAGAGAAATTACTGCTGTAACACACTCCCCGGATAAGCTCTGTGGATAGACGGACAGACTAACGAGGCGGGTACAGTGCGGGATTAATCGGGCTGTCGGCTGATGAATCGTGCTGGGATAAAGAAAACGCTCTACCGAACGAGGGAGGAGGCCCACAGCAATATTTTTGATTATATCGAAATGTTTTATAACAGTTAGCGTCGGCATTGTTCGAGTGATCAGATGCCACCAGCTGAATATAAAAAACTATATTATCAACGTCTCAGAAGTGTCTAAATTAGACGTGCCGATTCAGAGCCTATTAACAAAAACAACTATGACATTGAGATATTAGTCCTCTTCTTTCGAACCTTACCCTCTCACAAATTGCCTTTTCTCATGGCATCCCGCTCCTTCCCCCATTACAATCATCATTTGTTTTTTTGCGAGCAGCATAGCAGTTTTCAGAGGGTAGAAATGACGGTGAAGAACGACAAGGCATGGATTGGAGACCTGTTAGGCGGGCCACTGATGAGCAGGGAAAGTCGTATCATCGCTGAGCTTATGCTTACCAATCCCGATGAACAGACCTGGCAAGAGCAGATCGTGGGTTATAACATTCTGCAAGCCTCCTCTGCCAATACAGCAAAGCGCTATGCCACAACGATAAGACTACGCCTGAATACGCTTGATAAAGCGGCATGGTCACTTATTTCGGAAGGGAGCGAGCGCGAGCGTCAGCAATTACTGTTTGTCGCGCTGGTACTCCATTCACCGGTTGTTAAAGACTTCCTGGCTGAGGTGGTGAACGACCTGCGTAGACAGTTTAAAGAAAAGCTGCCTATGGATAGCTGGGATGAGTTTGTGGCTAACCATCTTCGCCAGCAGCCCGTACTCACTAGTTACTCAGATTCATCCATCAAAAAAATGGGTAACAACCTGGTTAAAGCACTGGCTGAGGCGGGTTATCTGGATACACCACGCCGACGTAATCTCCAGTCAGTCTTTCTTTTACCAGAAACTCAGGCGACCTTGCAGCGCCTTGGAAAACAAGAATTGGTTTCTATTCTGGAGGGGCAACGGTGATCGATTCCGTGCTTGAATACCGTCTGTCGCAGGTTCAGAGCCGCATTAAAGAAGAGCGCTTTCTCAAAAATAACGGCTCCGGTAATGAGATTGGGTTCTGGATTTTTGATTACCCCGCTCAGAATGAGCTACAGGTGCGTGAACATCTGAAATATCTGTTTCGTAATCTGGAAAAAGACCACAAGTTTGAGCACCTTAATATCTTTCAGATCATTATCAACATGCTCGCTGAACGTGGATTATTTGAGCGCGTCTGTCAGCAGGAAGTGAAAGTCGGTACCGAAGCGCTGAAAAAACAACTCGTTGGCTTATTGAATCAGAAAAAGATCGCGGATTACATAGCAAAAAAAGTCGATCTTCAAAATCAGGAGTTTGTCATTCTGACAGGTATGGGGAATGCCTGGCCGCTGGTTCGCGGCCATGAGCTGATGAGCGCCTTGCAGGACGTGATGGGTTTTACCCCCCTGTTGATGTTTTATCCGGGAACCTATAGCGGACACGATCTCTCCCCCCTGGCGGGCATTGACTCCCGAAATTATTATCGCGCCTTCAGGCTGGTACCCGAAAGCGGGCCTGTGGCGACATTGAATCCTCGTTAAAGAGCACAGCAATGAATATTGAACAGATCTTTGAGAAACGTCTGGACCGAAATATTAATGGCGTTGTAAAAGCCGAACAGACGGACGATGCCAGCGCCTGGATTGAGCTTGATGAATACGTCATCACCCGGGAACTGGAAGGACATCTACGCCACTTCTTTGAATCTTATGTTCCGGCAACCGGTCCGGAGCGCATACGCATGGAAAACAAAATTGGCGTATGGGTTTCAGGGTTCTTTGGCTCTGGTAAGTCGCACTTTATCAAGATCCTGTCGTATCTGCTGTCTAACCGCAAAGTCAGCCATAATGGTACAGAACGTAATGCATACTCCTTCTTTGAAGACAAAATCAAAGATGCTCTGTTCCTCGCTGATATCAACAAAGCGGTCCATCATCCGACGGAAGTGATTCTGTTCAATATTGATTCTCGTGCTAACGTCGATGACAAAGAAGACGCCATCCTTAAAGTCTTCCTGAAGGTGTTTAACGAACGGGTTGGCTACTGCGCTGATTTTCCGCACATCGCCCATCTGGAGCGTGAGCTGGCTAAACGCGGGCAATATGAAGCGTTTAAAAATGCATTCTCCACTATAACTGAGTCAAGCTGGGAAAAAGAGCGCGATTCCTACTATTTCATCAGCGATGAAATGGCAGAGGCATTAAGCCAGGCCACCGGTCAAAGCATTGACGCCTCACGTCAGTGGGTAGAACAGTTGGATAAAAATTTCCCTTTAGATATCAATAACTTTTGCCAGTGGGTCAAAGAATGGCTTGATGAGAACGGCAAAAACATCCTCTTTATGGTGGATGAAGTCGGTCAGTTTATTGGTAAAGATGGCAAAATGATGCTTAAGCTGCAGACGATTACCGAGAATCTTGGTGTCGTCTGCGGCGCACGCGCGTGGGTTATTGTAACCTCGCAAGCCGATATTGATGCCGCCATTGGCGGTATGAGCAGCCGTGACGGACAGGACTTCTCTAAAATCCAGGGCCGCTTCTCTACCCGCCTGCAGCTTTCAAGCTCCAATACATCCGAAGTTATCCAAAAACGTTTGCTGGTGAAAACCGATGCAGCAAAACCCGCGCTGGCTAAAGTCTGGCAGGAAAAAGGCGATATTCTACGTAACCAGCTTGCATTTGACCCTACAACAGCCGCTTCTTTACGCTCTTACTCCAGCGAAGAGGAGTTTGTTGATAATTACCCGTTTGTCCCGTGGCACTACCAGATTCTGCAAAAGGTCTTTGAATCTATCCGTACTAAAGGCGCCGCCGGTAAACAGCTAGCGATGGGTGAGCGTTCTCAGCTGGAAGCCTTCCAGACAGCAGCACAGCAAATCGCTCCGCAAGGACTGGATTCTCTGGTTCCCTTCTGGCGCTTCTATGCGGCAATTGAAAGCTTCCTGGAGCCGGCCGTCAGCCGCACCATTACCCAGGCCTGCCAGAATGGCATCCTTGATGAATTCGATGGTAACTTGCTGAAAACGCTGTTCCTGATCCGCTATGTCGATTTGCTGAAAAGCACGCCTGAAAACCTGGTTACCCTTTCAATCGACAAAATTGATGCTGATAAAGTCGAGCTGAGCCGTCGTGTTGAAAAAAGCTTGAATACGCTCGAACGTTTAATGCTGATCGCACGCGTTGAAGATAAATACGTATTCCTGACCAATGAAGAAAAAGAGATCGAGAACGAGATCCGTAACGTCGAAGTCGACTTCTCCGCGATCAACAAGAAACTGGCCTCGATCATCTTTGATGACATTCTGAAAAACAGAAAGTATCGCTATCCAGCGAATAAGCAGGACTTCGACATCAGCCGCTTCCTGAACGGGCATCCGTTGGACGGCGCAATGCTTAACGATCTGGTGGTAAAGATCCTCACGCCAAAAGATCCGACCTATGATTTCTATGACAACGACGCGGCATGCCGCCCATACACCTCTGAGGGAGACGGCTGCATTTTAATTCGTTTACCTGCCGATGCCCGGACCTGGACCGATATTGATTTGGTCGTCCAAACGGAAAAATTCCTCAGGGACAACGCAGGTCAGCGACCGGAACAAGCCAGTCTGCTTTCAGAAAAAGCCCGTGAGAACAGCGTTCGCGAGAAACTACTCCGTGTAAAATTGGATTCGCTTATTGCCGAAGCGGACATCTGGGCGATCGGCGAGCGCTTACCGAAGAAATCGTCGACGCCATCCAGCATTGTGGATGAAGCCTGCCGCTATGTGATTGAAAATACGTTTGCCAAACTAAAAATGCTGCGTCAGTTCAATGGCGATATCGCACGTGAAATCCATGCGCTACTAATGGTGGAGAATGATGCGGAGCTGGATCTGGGCGAACTGGAGGAATCCAACCCCGACGCAATGCGCGAGGTGGAAACCTGGGTCAGCATGAACATCGAATACAATAAGCCCGTCTATTTACGCGATATTCTGAACCACTTTGCCCGTCGTCCTTATGGATGGCCAGAAGAAGAAGTGAAGCTGCTGGTTGCTCGCCTGGCACGCAAAGGCAAATTCAGCTTCAGCCAGCAGAATAACAATATTGAGCGTAAACAGGTGTGGGAGCTGTTTAATAACAGCCGTCGTCACAGTGAGTTACGTCTGCACAAAATTCGTCGTCACGACGAATCACAAATTCGCAAAGCCGCACAAACTATGGCGGAAATTGCCCAACAGCCGTTTAGCGAACGTGAAGAACCGGCCCTAGTTGAACATATCCGCCAGGTCTTCAATGACTGGAAGCAAGAACTGAATGTCTTCAGAGCGAAGGCTGAAGGTGGCAACAATCCAGGAAAAGAAGAGATTGAGTCAGGCCTGCGCCTGCTGAATTCCATTCTCAGCGAAAAAGAAGATTTTGCACTGATTGAGAAAGTCACCAGTCAGGCCAATGAATTGCTGGATTTCAGTGAAGATCGTGAAGATTTGGTCGATTTCTACCGCAAGCAGTTTGCTACCTGGCAAAAGCTGGGCGCGGCTCTAAATGGCAGTTTTAAATCCAACCGCAGCGCGCTGGAAAAAGACGCCGTGGCGGTAAAAGCGCTGGGTGAGCTGGAAAGCATCTGGCAAATGGCTGAGCCTTATAAACATCTCAACCGCATCACACCGTTGATTGAACAGGTGCAGAACGTCAACCAGCAGTTAGTTGAACAGCACCGCCAGCACGCTCTGGAACGCATTGACGCCCGCATTGAGGAAAGCCGTCAACGCTTGCAGGAAGCGCATGCCACGTCGGAGCTGCAAAACAGCGTTCTGCTGCCGATGCAAAAAGCCAGAAAACGTGCCGAGGTCAGCCAGTCAATTCCGGAAATTCTGGCGGAACAGCAAGAGACAATGGTGCTGCAAACGGATGCAGAGATGAAGATTAACCAGTGGATTGACGAGCTGCGTAAAAAGCAGGAAGCCCAGCTACGAGCCGCAAATGAAGCTAAACGCGCTGCCGAGTCAGAACAGACTTATGTTGTAGTAGAGAAACCCGTTATCCAACCGGTACCGAAAAAAACGCATCTGCTGAATGTCGCCAGCGAGATGCGCAAAGCCACCGGTGGTGAAGTGCTGGAAACCGCCGAACAGGTGGAGAAAGCGCTGGATACACTCCGTACTGCGCTGCTGGCAGCCATTGAGGCAGGTGACCGGATTCGTCTTCAGTAACCCCCATTTCAGGGCAGCGCTCTGCTGCCCTTTGCAGGATTTTCTATGAATACCAATAACATCAAAAAATATGCTCCACAGGCTCGTAACCAGTTCCGCGATGCAGTGATCCAGAAGCTGACCACGTTGGGGATTTCCGTCGATAAAAAAGGCACTCTGCAAATTGCGGATGCCGAGATCGTCGGCGAAACCGTGCGCTACGGCCAGTTCGACTACTCTAAATCTACCCTTACCCGCCGCGATCGTCTGGTCAAACACGCCCGTGAACAGGGCTTTGACGTCCTGGTTGAGCACTGTGCCTATACCTGGTTCAACCGCTTATGCGCCATTCGCTATATGGAGATCCATGGTTACCTTGACCACGGTTTCCGCATGCTCTCGCACCCGGATAATCCAACCGGCTTTGAAGTGCTGGACCATGTGCCGGAAGTGGCGGAAGCGCTGCTGCCGGAGAAAAAAGCGCAGCTGGTCGAGATGAAGCTTTCCGGCAACCAGGACGAAGCCATCTACCGTGAATTGCTGCTGTCACAGTGCCATGCCCTGCACCGCGCGATGCCGTTCCTGTTTGAAGCCGTCGATGATGAAGCCGAACTACTGCTGCCGGATAACCTGACCCGCACCGACTCCATTCTGCGCGGTCTGGTGGACGGTATTCCACCTGAAGACTGGGATGACGTTGAGGTTATCGGCTGGCTGTATCAGTTTTATATCTCTGAGAAAAAAGAGGCCGTTATTGGCAAGGTGGTAAAGAGCGAAGATATTCCTGCCGCCACCCAGCTCTTCACCCCAAACTGGATTGTGCAGTACCTGGTGCAGAACTCCGTCGGTCGCCAGTGGTTGCAGACCTACCCGGATTCGCCGCTGAAAGGCAAAATGGACTACTACATTGAGCCAGCCGAACAGACGCCGGAAGTGCAGGCGCAGCTGGCAGCTATTACGCCTTCCAGTATTGAACCGGAAAGCATCAAGGTGCTCGACCCGGCCTGCGGCTCCGGGCACATTTTGATTGAAGCCTATAATGTGCTGAAAAATATCTACGAAGAGCGCGGCTACCGTGCTCGCGATATTCCACAGCTGATTCTGGAAAATAATATTTTTGGTCTCGATATTGACGACCGTGCTGCCCAGCTTTCCGGCTTTGCCTTATTAATGATGGCCCGTCAAGATGACCGCCGGATATTCACCCGCGACGTGCGCCTGAATATTGTCTCCCTTCAGGAGAGCCTGCATCTGGATATTGCTAAGCTGTGGCAGCAGCTCAACTTCCACCAGCAGAACAAGACCGGAAGCATAGGGGATATGTTTGCCGAAAATACTGCATTAGCCCATACCGACAGCGCAGAATATCAGCTACTGATGCGTACGCTGAAACGCTTTGTGAATGCTAAAACACTGGGCTCGCTGATTCAGGTACCGCAGGAAGAAGAAGCGGAGCTGAAGGCGTTTATTGATGAGCTTTATCGCCTTGAACAGGAAGGGGATTTCCAGCAGAAAGCCGCAGCGAAAGCGTTTATTCCGTATATTCAGCAGGCGTGGATACTGGCGCAGCGGTATGATGCGGTGGTAGCGAATCCGCCGTATATGGGTAATGGTGGGATGAATAGTGATTTAAAAGTATTAGCTAAAACTCATTTCCCGTACAGTAAATCAGACCTCTTTGCGATGTTTATGCAGCATGCCTTTTATTTGCTTAAAAATAATGGATATAATGCTCAAGTAAATATGCAGTCATGGATGTTCTTATCGAGTTATGAAGATTTTCGCACCTGGCTATTGGATTGCAAAACTTTCATTACCATGGCCCATCTTGGTGCAAGAGCATTTTCACAAATATCGGGTGAAGTAGTACAAACTACCTCATGGGTAATTAAAAATAGCTCTACTAAAAACTATAAACCGGTTTTCATTCGTTTAGTTGATGGTAATGAAGAACAGAAAATTAAAGAGCTACTCTCATATAAAAAGCATTTTTACAGCATTAGTCAAAATGATTTAAAAAAAATCCCCGGATATCCGATATCCTATTGGCTAGGCCAGAATATAAATATTTTCGATAATGACAAAATAGCTAATTCATGGTTCTCTGGTGGTAGAATTAAAACTCACAATGGTGATAAATATATAAGATATATATGGGAAACTAGTCGTCTTTCGAGTAAATGGAAAAAACTAATCAAAGGTGGTGATTACAAAAAACATTTTGGCAATGAAATCTTTCTGGTAGATTGGTCCGTAAATGCTATAAAATTTTATGAAAAAAACGGTGGCATTTATCCATCAAAATTTAGAGATAAAGCTGGTATTTGTTGGTCTAAAATCACATCGGGCCAAGCTAGCTTTAGAGTCAAAAGTGAAGATGTAGAATACGATTCTGCATCACCTGTAATATTTAACGATAAATTTAACAGTGATCTTTATACGCTTGCTCTCTTGAATACAAAAGTTTTTAATGTTCTACTTAAAGCATTGAACCCTACTATTAATACCCAAGTTAATGATGTCATGTCATTACCATTCATCAAAATGGAAGCAGCTGTTCAAGAAAAAATCGAAACTAATGAACAGCTGCTGATAAATATAGCGATGCACGATTGGAATTCGCAAGAAATTTCTTTTGATTTTATGGTTAATTATTTAGTCAGCGAATCGAGAGCATCATCTGAAGTAGCATCAAGCTATGCTATAGCAAGAAAAAAGTGGCAAGATGCTTTTAATAAAACGAAAGAGTTGGAAGAAGAAAATAACCATTTAGTCATTACAAGTAGCAACTTTAATGGGATAAATGAAGAATTAATTGATTCAGAAATAACTTTAGTCAGCAACCCATACTACAAGTACGGTGATTCAACGACTAATAATGAAACTCGTTTGTTATCGGATTCAATAGCAGATGTATTAAGTTATTCCATCGGCTGCATGATGGGTCGCTACTCCCTCGATCGCGAAGGCCTCGTCTACGCCCATGAAGGCAACAAAGGCTTTGCCGAACTTGCCGCTGAAGGTGCGTACAAAACCTTCCCGGCAGACAATGACGGCATCCTGCCGCTGATGGATGACGAGTGGTTTGACGATGACGTCACCTCTCGCGTCAAAGAGTTTGTCCGCACCGTCTGGGGCGAAGAACACTTGCAGGAAAATCTCGAATTTATCGCCGAAAGTCTTTGTTTATACGCGATCAAGCCGAAAAAAGGCGAATCTGCACTGGATACCATCCGCCGCTATCTTTCCACCCAGTTCTGGAAAGATCATATGAAAATGTATAAAAAGCGCCCGATCTACTGGCTGTTCAGCTCCGGTAAAGAGAAAGCGTTCGAGTGCCTGGTCTATCTGCATCGCTACAACGACGCGACGCTGGCGAGAATGCGTACCGAATATGTGGTACCGCTGCTGGCGCGCTACCAGGCCAATATCGATCGCCTGAACGAACAGGTCGATGGTGCCTCCGGTGGCGAAGCCACCCGTCTGAAACGTGAGCGTGATAGCCTTAGCAAGAAATTCAACGAACTACGCAGCTTCGACGATCGCTTACGCCACTATGCTGATATGAGAATCAGTATTGATCTCGACGATGGCGTTAAGGTTAACTACGGTAAGTTTGGCGATTTGCTGGCAGATGTAAAAGCCATTACTGGCAATGCGCCTGAGGTGATTTAAGTCAGATAGCATTCCTTCCCACACCACCGGGTTTTAGCCCGGTGGTGATCTCGATACAGGAACCAGCCTTATTCAGGCATCCCTCACCTCCAGTTCATGATAAAATGCGGCTTTGTGTCAGAACGCAGAGCACGGTTTCCAGACGTTCAGACAACTTCGAATTTACCGAATCAACATGGGATTGTGACCTTGCAAAATCAGGAATTTATTGCCGGCCTTAAAGCAAAATTCGCCGAACATCGCATCGTTTTCTGGCACGATCCCGATAAGCGTTTCCTCGAAGAGCTGGGTAATCTCGAACTGGGGAACATCACGCTACTCGACATGACCGACCAGTCGCAGCTGGCGGTAAAAAAGCGCATTGAAATTGATGAGCCTGAACAGCAGTTTTTGCTGTGGTTCCCCCACGATGTACCTCCCAAAGAGTTCGACTGGCTGCTGGATATTCGTCTTTATAGTACGGAGTTCCATGCCGATTTCGCCGCCATCACGCTGAATACGTTAGGCATTCCGCAGCTTGGCCTACGCGAACACATACAACGCCGTAAGGCATTTTTCAGTACTAAACGTCTTTCTGCCCTAAAGGGACTGGTCACTGAGCAGGAAAACGAAGCTTCTCTTGATAAGAAGATGGTTGCGGTCATCGCTGGCGTAAAAACCGCAAAAACGGAAGAGATTCTGTTCAGCCTGATAACCCAATACGTTAATCAGCAGAAAGATGACGACAGCGACCTGGAAAACACGCTGGCGATGCTGAAACGCCACGATCTTGAAGGTGTGCTGTGGGACATTCTGAATCAGGAAATGGGCTATCAGGCCGAACATCCGACCCTGGAAAATCTGATCCTCAAGCTGTTCTGTACCGATCTTTCCGCACAGGCTGATCCGCAGAAACGCGAATGGCTTGAAAAAAACGTACTGACCACGCCGTCAGGCAGAGCCTCCGCGCTGGCCTTTATGGTCACCTGGCGTGCCGACCGTCGCTACAAAGACGCCTATGATTATTGCGCACAACAGATGCAGGATGCGCTACGGCCAGAAGACCAGTACCGTCTCAGCTCACCGTATGATCTGCACGAGTGCGAAACCACGTTGAGCATTGAACAGACCATTATTCATGCGCTGGTGACTCAGCTTCTGGAAGAGAGCACCACGCTTGACCGTGAAGCCTTTAAAAAACTTCTGTCTGAACGTCAGAGCAAATACTGGTGCCAGACGCGTCAGGAATACTACGCCATCTATAACGCGCTTCGTCAGGCTGAGCGGCTGCTGAATCTGCGTAATCGTCATATTGATGGCTTCCACTATCAGGATAGCGCAACGTTCTGGAAAGCGTACTGCGAGGAGCTGTTCCGCTTTGACCAGGCCTACCGCCTGTTTAACGAATACGCGCTGTTGGTTCACAGCAAAGGCGCAATGATCCTGAAAAGCCTGGATGACTATATCGAAGCGCTGTATTCCAACTGGTATCTGGCAGAATTAAGCCGGAGCTGGAATAAGGTTCTGGAAGCCGAAAACCGTATGCAGGAGTGGCGTATTGCGGGCGTTCCACGGCAGCAGAACTTCTACAATGAGGTGGTTAAGTCACAGTTTAACAATCCACAAATCAAGCGTGTGTTCGTGATTATCTCCGATGCGCTGCGTTATGAAGTAGCAGAAGAGCTGGGCAATCAGATCAATACTGAGAAACGCTTTACTGCCGAACTGCGTTCCCAGTTGGGCGTGTTACCCAGCTATACCCAGTTGGGTATGGCAGCATTGCTGCCACATGACGAGATATGCTACCAACCGGGTAATGGTGACATCGTTTATGCAGACGGGTTATCCACCTCTGGTACGCCCAACCGCGATACCATTCTGAAGAAATATAAAGGGATGGCAGTAAAATCGGACGATCTGCTGAAATGGAAAAATCAGGAAGGACGGGATCTTATTCGCGATTACGAAGTCGTCTATATCTGGCATAACACCATTGATGCCATGGGTGACAGCGCATCTACGGAAGAGAAGACCTTCGAAGCGTGCCGTAACGCGGTGGTTGAACTGAAGGATTTAGTGACACGGGTGATAAACCGTCTCCACGGTACACGCATTATCGTCACGGCGGACCACGGTTTCCTGTTCCAGCAGCAGCCCCTTTCCGTGCAAGATAAAACCACGCTGCAGATCAAGCCAGACAATACGATTAAAAACCACAAACGCTTTATTATCGGCCACCAGCTTCCTGCCGATGATTTTTGTTGGAAAGGAAAAGTGGCGGATACCGCAGGCGTCAGCGATAACAGCGAGTTTCTGATTCCGAAAGGGATCCAGCGTTTCCATTTCTCTGGCGGCGCACGGTTTGTGCACGGTGGAGCCATGCTACAGGAAGTCTGCGTTCCCGTCTTGCAGGTGAAAGCGCTACAAAAAACCGCAGCGGAGAAGCAACCGCAGCGTCGTCCGGTAGACATCGTCAAGCATCATCCGCTGATCAAACTCGTCAATAACATTGATAAAGTCAGCCTGCTCCAAACCGATCCGGTAGGCGAACTGTTCGAACCGCGAACCCTGAATATCTTTATTGTCGATAACGCCAATAACGTGGTTTCTGGTAAAGAGCGCATCTGTTTTGATAGTGACAACGATGCCATGGAAAAACGCATACGCGACGTGACACTGAAGCTGATTGGGGCGAATTTCAATCGCCGTAATGAATACTGGCTGATACTGGAAGATGCGCAAACGGAAACGGGTTACCAGAAGTACCCTGTGATTATCGATCTGGCATTTCAGGATGATTTCTTTTAAGTGAGGCGATATGCAAACCCATCATGACTTACCCGTTCCAGCCGTATCCGAAGGGGAACTCGTCGCAGAAGGTTACGATCTGGACGCCTTGCTGAATCAGCATTTTCGTGGTCGGGTGGTGCGTAAAGATCTGACCAAGCAGCTCAAGGAAGGGGCTAACGTCCCGGTCTATGTGCTGGAGTATCTGCTTGGTATGTACTGCGCCTCCGACGATGACCAGATCGTCGAGCAAGGGTTGCAGAACGTTAAGCGCATTCTGGCTGATAACTACGTCCGCCCTGATGAAGCGGAGAAGGTGAAATCGCTCATTCGTGAGCGAGGATCCTACAAGATCATTGATAAAGTATCGGTAAAGCTCAATCAGAAGAAAGACGTTTACGAAGCCCAGCTCTCCAACCTCGGCATTAAAGATGCACTGGTTCCGCCGCAGATGGTCAAGGACAACGAGAAGCTGTTGACCGGCGGCATCTGGTGCATGATCACCGTGAACTACTTCTTTGAGGAAGGACAGAAAACGTCCCCCTTCTCTCTGATGACGCTTAAACCTATCCAGATGCCCAATATGGACATGGAAGAGGTATTTACCGCACGTACGCACTTCAACCGCGACCAGTGGATTGATGTCCTGCTACGTTCCGTGGGTATGGAACCTGCTAACATTGAGCAACGAACCAAGTGGCACCTGATCACCCGCATGATCCCTTTCGTGGAAAATAACTATAACGTCTGCGAACTGGGCCCACGCGGTACCGGTAAAAGCCACGTCTATAAAGAGTGTTCGCCAAACTCACTGCTCGTTTCCGGCGGACAAACCACGGTAGCAAACCTGTTTTACAACATGGCCAGCCGCCAGATTGGCCTGGTCGGCATGTGGGATGTGGTCGCGTTTGATGAAGTGGCAGGGATCACTTTCAAAGACAAAGACGGCGTGCAAATCATGAAAGATTACATGGCGTCTGGCTCGTTTTCCCGCGGCAGAGATTCGATTGAAGGCAAAGCGTCGATGGTGTTCGTCGGCAACATCAATCAGAGCGTTGAGACGCTAGTCAAGACCAGCCATCTGTTAGCTCCCTTCCCTGCCGCGATGATCGATACGGCGTTTTTCGACCGCTTCCATGCCTATATCCCCGGCTGGGAAATCCCGAAAATGCGCCCGGAATTCTTTACCAATCGCTACGGACTTATCACGGATTACCTCGCCGAATACATGCGGGAAATGCGCAAACGCAGCTTCTCCGACGCGATTGATAAGTTCTACAAGCTGGGTAATAACCTCAACCAGCGCGACGTTATCGCAGTAAGGCGCACGGTTTCTGGTCTATTGAAACTTCTTCATCCCAATGGTTCTTACAGTAAAGAAGACGTCCGTGTTTGCCTGACCTACGCCATGGAAGCCCGTCGTCGAGTCAAAGAACAGCTTAAAAAGCTGGGCGGTCTGGAGTTCTTCGATGTGAATTTCAGCTACATCGATAACGAGACGCTGGAAGAATTCTTCGTCAGCGTGCCAGAACAGGGCGGCAGCGAATTAATTCCTGCTGGCATGCCAAAGCCAGGCGTAGTGCATTTAGTGACGCAAGCGGAAAGTGGCATGACGGGTCTGTATCGCTTTGAAACTCAGATGACCGCAGGCAATGGTAAGCATAGCGTTTCCGGTCTGGGATCAAGTACCTCGGCTAAGGAAGCTATCCGGGTTGGATTTGACTATTTCAAAGGCAACCTCAGCCGCGTTAGCGCAACAGCAAAATTTTCTGAACATGAGTACCACCTGCACGTAGTCGAATTGCATAATACTGGACCAAGTACCGCGACCAGTCTGGCGGCACTTATTGCCCTGTGTTCCGTTTTACTGGCGAAACCCGTTCAGGAACAAATGGTCGTCTTAGGTAGCATGACGCTCGGTGGAGTAATCAACCCTGTTCAGGATCTGGCGGCTAGCTTACAACTTGCTTTCGATAGCGGCGCGAAAAAGGTCCTTCTGCCGATGTCTTCTGCGGTAGATATTCCGACTGTACCAGCCGAGTTGTTTACCAAATTCCAGGTCAGTTTTTACTCTGAACCTGTAGATGCGGTGTATAAGGCGCTGGGAGTAAACTGAATATATCGAGGAGTAGCTCACACTCCTCGATAAAATAAACGATAAAATTCCCTCACTTGTTATGATGAGAGTCCTTAATATTGCCTACTCCAAATGGAATGATGTACGATTGTAGAACAATGAAACTTATCGCTAATGGATTAAACAAAGCATTTTTTAGGTCTATACTTCCCCCGGCAGAAACTGAAATTGACGGCGTTGTTGCCGCCATTGCCTATGGCGATGATAAAACACCTCTACTCGAGCATTGTCTCAAAAACCATCACCGGTTAGATATCTGGATGCGGTATGACCATACTGTTCCTGTTGCTCCTTCATTTTTATCTAAACTGCTTTTCCATACTAGGAATAATATCTTTTGTAAGCTGGTACCCGACTGTCTTCACAGTAAAGTCATCTGGTGGAAAGGTTATGGTGCATACATTGGTTCAGCAAACCTAACCGATCGCGCGTGGAATACCAACATTGAAGCGGGTGTCTTCTTTAGTGAAAGCGACTTGTACAACTCGGATTTAATCTCACAATTAGACGAGTTTTTCGATAATTTAGCATCTCTTGATTGTTGTATTAGCCTGAGCCAAGAAATCATTGATGAACAAAAAAAGTTACAAAAATTAAAAATAGAGCAAGATAAAAAAGAACAAGAGCTTATCAAAAAACGCCTTGTACCTGAATGGGGCGGAGTCAGTAATTATGACAAGCTGAAGGCGAATGATAAAAGAAAAGACAGCTTCCATAAAGAATGGGAGAGTACACTTTCCATAATACGAAATATATCCTACCAGATAAGTGACTTCAGACCACACTGGGTCTCAGAGAACACACCTCTTTTCTGGCAAACCGACCAGTTTTTACACGCATATTATTACAACCAGGTTCATCAAAGTGATAATACTTATCCTTTTGAGGATTATCATCAGATAAACAGTAAAGATCCTCAAGCTGCACTAATGAATATGTTGTCATGGTGGAAGAATCTCTCTTTCCCCCCATCTCATGAAGATACCAACCTGGGAATTTACGCTCCTTATATTCGTGAGCACTTATCAAAAAGCAAAATTAGTTCATTGACTGAGGATAATCTCCATAACATATTCTTCTATACGCATGCAACGATGGACCATGTGATAAAAATGAGTACTGAAACCTTTGGCCTGTCTGCCCAAAATTCCATAAACAGGGAAGAACGTGCCATTTTATTCACCAAATGGATCATGGGCCAGACTAATCAAAAAGGTATGACTATTGCTGAATTACTCAACTATGTCCTCTACGGTGGAAAACCTTCATTAATGTGGGAAAGGATATACCAGGCAGGAAAGGATGAAGAGTACAAATTCCAGCATTACGGTATTAACTCTATTGCTGAAGTGGTCGGTTGGGCAAGGCCAGAAGATACTCCGCCCAGAAATGGCAGAACTAATAAAGCATTGCGGGCCTTGGGTTATCCAGTTCACGTGAATATTTGAACATATCGTCTCCTACTCCGTTAAATATGATTCTCAATAAATGAAGGAGTTCAAAGGCATGCTCAGTTCACTAGAACACGCTTGCCGGTGTGCAGTGGTCAACTTTACTTGGCCACCACTTTAGATTTTTTCCAGTATTGGTTTTCCGATTCGTTTGGCGGTAACCCACCGTTATATTAATGCGGTCTGAGCGCACTGTAATATCCGACGATATAGTCCGTTATTGCATGGGCTGCGTCGCTGAAGCTTATATAAGCAGTTACGGGTAACACCTCTGTTCAGGTAGCCAAAGCCAGTGTGCTACTACAAAAACACCGATGGAACGCTACTTTGAACTTACTGAAAAAACACTACACTCCGATACCGTTCACGCAAACTATCAACCCAATGAAGAGCATATTCAGGGACAGAATTACAAGCTTGAACTGGGAAAGTTCAAATGATGTCTATGAATTAGGCAATTAATTCTAAACATTGAACTTATTCAGATTAATTCCATTTCTTAAACAGAAAATGCGCAAACTACTGCCATCTTATTTTTCATATAGCATAACTGCTCCATATCTATGATTAATAAGTGACAGGGGCAGAAACTCTTTTAAATAATGCATCGAATCAAATGAATTTATGCCTTGACTAAAGAATGTGTAATCGGAAAATTTAGTTTTCCTAATATTTATTTTGCCAAAGTGATCCGTATGAGGCAGCCATTTATAGCTAGCGCAAAAATCATATACCTCTTGAAGTGATTCACTCATCTCTACTATTTTAGTGAATACTCTTTTGGGGAGGATAACGATATCTGTATCAGATTGCACACCTGTAAACCCATCTAAGATAACCACTCCCTTAACGTTCCATTCACTCAAATCTTTAATGCTACAACATCCCATTCGCAAGATGTGTTTTTTATGTTTATTTGCAGCGTTAACTTTTTTCTGAGCCTGCTCTACTTTTTCCATGCATACTTTTTGTCGATTAAAAATTTCATTTGGATCACTAGGCTGCAACATCCACCGAAGTTCACAAATCAATATTGTTTTGGAGCTTTCATCTAAAAGAATCAGATCAATTTCACCACCTTCTTTTTTGGGAAGCATTAAATTTGTTAGAGGTGTAAATTTACCATTAATTTCACTGAGAATATTTTTGGTCATTTCAACTTCAAATAAATGACTGATTTTATTGAATCCTTTTTCATCAATTCTACTATGAAGAGTCAACGCATTTCGGTCAAAGTTTGATGTAATTACGAGGTAATTAGGTATGACATACTCATTTCCTACGTCAATAAGAGGTTGCAAAGCCGGATCTGGGGATTTGACATTTTTTCCATAGGTCAGGAATTCGGTAATTTTTTCAATTGTCTCATTCGATAGACCTGAATATTTTGAGATATTCTCCTTGAGCAGGGATTTATTTATTCTTAATACTCTTTGCTCTAACCCTCCTCCTTTTATTTCATGAATCCTGCTGTTAAACAGTACAGCAACAGTATGATGAATACATATGCAAATTAAAGAACGAAAATACGCTCTAAACTCCAACAGGGAAAAATAAGGGAATATCCACCTCTCATCAACCGGAACGTAAAACGGGGCTATTTGGCTGTACAAGTAGCACATGAGTTTTTGGCTGTGAGGATAATTTATCAACTCACCTTCGAAATGAGCATCTGACAGTATCTCTTGAATTAAGCCATCATCAAAATCAAGAAACATTAGTTCATATAAGACTTGAAATGCTGATTTCCCTACAAGAGATGGTTCAAAAGATAAGTGGTGGTGGAGAATGGAGTACCCCAAATCAATTTTATTATAATTGAAGTGTATCTCGTCATTTTGCTGCATAGCATTTGTTAATTTTTTATGAAGTGATATAAATAGGGTACAAATATGACTATAATCACAAGATGCTCTGTAAACCTTTAATAATTGAGTGTAAACCTCTGGGGAAATAATCTCATCATAAACACATATATGACTATCAAAACACTGTTTATCTATTTCAGACAGCATATGCTTTATAGCAATTTTATTATTCTCAAATAACTCATTTATCCAGAGCAAGTGACTCGAGGTTGCTTTACCAAACCCTCTTTTATATAAGTCATTCATTGCGAAAAAGAGCGTGTCTTCCGAGACGGTAAGTGCTCGCCAAATTGCTAATCCTTTTATATCTGTCGTAAGATCAAGTGATTTGTAGAATAAATCAACTTCATTCTCAATTTGTTGAATGTTTTTCATAAACTATCCTTATTATTTGATTGCTATGGATAAAATAACCTATATTTCAGTGTAAGTAAATGCTGGGTGTTGTACGAGCAGTGAACTAAATAGCTGCGCCTAATAAATATCAGGATATTTATGAATACCGCTTCACCTTTCCTTGGCAACAAACATGGGTTAACGATAGTGGAGCGGCATTAGGCTCGGCTATTTAGATTCAAGTACTAAACCAAATTTGCCATCTAAGGTTTTTATAGACACTGCAGCATTGAGTTCTTTTATATTGTCAGAGAGCACCTTCATTATCTAGTCCTTAAATAAATTATTACTACCTTAAGTGGATAATAATAAGCCCCCTCTTCTATTCAAAAAATTAATTCTTTTCAATTGTTTTTTTTGCATAGTCAAACGGGCTAACCGCCTTCTCCCGATTGGCATCCAGATAATCCGCCCACCATTGCAGCATCAGTCTGCGTTCATCCAAGTGCTCCGCCTTATGGATATAAGCCGCCCGCACTGAGCTACGTTCCTGATGACTCATCTGACGCTCCACCGCATCCCTCGACCACAATCCCGATTCAATCAAAGAACTACACGCCATCGTTCTGAAACCATGCCCGCATACTTCCGTTTTCGTGTCATAACCCATTACTCTTAGAGCTTTGTTCACTGTATTCTCACTCATCGGCTTACAGGGATCATGATCGCCCACGAAAATCAGCTCTCGGTTCCCGTTCATGCTTTTGATCTTTTCCAGAATAGCTAAGGCCTGACGCGATAAGGGAACAAGATGAGGTGTCCGCATCTTTGAACCACGTTGAGAATGCTTAACACCTTCCAGCGGTTCACGCTCACCCGGAATCGTCCACATGGCAGTATCAAAATCTACTTCTGACCAGCGGGCAAAGCGTAGCTCGCTTGAACGGATGAAAACTAACAACGTGAGTTCCACAGCTAGTCGAGTTAATGGCCTACCAGAATAGTGATCAATGCGATGGAGTAATTCAGGTATGCGGTTAAGCTCCAGAGCAGCACGATGCTGTCTTTTCGCCGTAGCAACCGCACCGGCAATCTCTTGCGCGGGGTTGTAGTCGATTAAACCACTCTGCACAGCAAAGCGCATAATCGCGGTAGTGCGCTGTTGTAAACGAGCGGCAACTTCAAGACGACCGGATGACTCGACGGCTTTAATGGGTACAAGCAGATCCCGCGTTTTTAGTTCCGCAATGTTCCGCTTACCAATAGTAGCAAAGAGATTATCTTCCAGACTTTTTAATACACGAGCACTATGAGACTCAGACCACTTCTGATTGCTGGCGTGCCAGTCTCTGGCAACCACTTCAAACGTTATCGCCTCTTGCTCCTGCTCTACCTTAACAGCTTTCTTATTCTCAATAGGATCGACGCCGTTAGCTAAAAGCTTACGTGCTTCGTCTCGCCGCGATCGAGCATCTGCTAACGAAACTTCAGGGTATTTCCCCAGCGCCAGCATTTTCTCTTTGCCGCCGAAGCGATAACGCAGCCGCCAATATTTCGAACCGTTAGGGTGAACCAGCAAAACCATGCCGTCACCATCCGTCAGCTTATAAGCTTTTTCTTCAGGCTTAGCCGAACGAACCTTCACATCACTCAGAGCCATGATGAGTATCCTTTCAAGGGTTCTGTGTGGGTACAAACATTATCGAACCGGGATATACCCGCAGTTGTACCCGCATCAGCAAGTTGATGTAGATTGAATCAGGTTGACTTAGGTTGAGTAAAAAAGCGAGGAAAGCCTTGCGGATACTGGATTTCAGACACAAAAAAAGACGTCCGTTGACGTCTATTGATGTTCCGATGGTGCCGAAGGCCGGACTCGAACCGGCACGTATTTCTACGGTTGATTTTGAATCAACTGCGTCTACCGATTTCGCCACTTCGGCACTGAAGGGGATGCGGAAACGTTGTGGATTATACCTGTCGCGCGCCGCCATGCAAGCGACGACGCGCGAAACCCGCGCTAAGTGCCCAAAAAACCAGCGCCCTTCGTCACTCCAGCTCAGACACCGCCAGCCGAATCACCCCTGCCGCCTTCTGCTCCGGCAGCGCCAACACCTTCGCCCACATGTCCTGCACCATATCGCAGGAGAGCTTCTCTTTGCCCGCCGCCTTCTCCGGCATCTGCAGCAGCTGGATGTCCTCGCCGTACTTATCGGCAAGTTGCTTCATAATCGGCCGCACATCCTCGACGGCCGCCTCGCGTTCAGCCGGTGTCACGGTGTGGCGGTTTTTGCCGTAGGCCGCGCGCATCATGTCGGCGTCGGCCTGCATGCGCCGCGCCATCAGGTCTTTATCCAGCATGCGCATCGGGTTCACGCCGCCCTTCACCATCGGGTAGAGGAAGCGGAAGCAGGCGTCGTCGCTCACCTTTTGAATGGCGGCGGTTTGCTCCATGTTGATGGTCATGTAGTTCACCACGTTGGCGTCCGGGGCGTTTTGCAGGCGCGACATCTGCAGATGCAGGATCTGCGGCTGGATGGTGTCAATAATCTGCTGCTCCGGCTCGCCCGCTTTTTGCAGGGCGGCCATCTGGTCGAGGATGCGTTGATGCAGCGCAGGCTCCTGCTCCTTAATCACCTGCCAGGCGGGCATCGCGTTAAGGGCAGCATCCATCTGCTGTTCCGGCGCGCGCTGCCTGTCGAAGAACACCCAGAACGCCACGGCGGCAGCCGCGACGACGACAATCACAATACGGGTCCACGTTTTATTCATCTCGCATCCTTATCCTTGCGTTATGCCGGTTTACACCGGCACGCCGCTGTGGAAGCGAAACTCGTTGTCCGGTGTCGAGATAAGTGTGGCTTCAATTTCGCCAAAATGCTGTATGCGCGGTGAGATATCGTCGTCGCTCACCTGCTGGGCCAGCGTCAGGTAGTCCTGATAATGGCGCGCTTCCGAGCGCAGCAGCGAGAGATAAAACTTTTGCAGGTCGTCCTCGAGGAACGGGGCCAGCGCGGCGAAGCGTTCGCAGGAGCGGGCTTCGATGTAGGCGCCGCAGATGAGCTTGTCGATCAGCGTCAGCGGTTCGTGGGTGCGCACTTCTTTAAGCATCCCTTTGGCGTAGCGGCTGGCGGTGATTTTGACGTACGGAATGTCGCGGGCCAGCATCGCCTCGCGCACTTGCCAGAAGTGGTGCAGCTCCTCTTTAATCAGCAGCACCATGCTGTCGATGAGCGCCTGGCCCCATGGGTCGTCGGTTTTGGGCATCACGCTTTTGCCAATCTGCCTGTGCAGGGCGATGAAATCCGGCTCCGGGCCGTCGCGGAAGGTGAACAGTTCGTAGGGTTTGAGCCAGTCGAGCAGCGCGTCGGCACCGCTTTCGTCGGCGACGTATTTACGCACGAGCAGCAGCGCGGTCTGGGCGGCCTTGAGCTCGCACACCATGTGGTCGGTGAGCAGCAGCGGCAGGTTTGCCGGGTCGCGGGCTTTATCAATCCATGCTTGCGGGGTCGGGCACTGGAGAAAGTTGAGTACGGGGGCGAGTATCTGCGGGTAATCCATGGTTCTGCCTTGAAAAAGCGGTGGCGCGCGCCACCGCCTGAAACGCTTAGTGACGCACGCCGTCGTCGTCTTCGTCGACGTAATCTTCGTCGTCGCCTTCTTCGCCGTCTTCACCGTTCGGATCTTCGAAGTAGGTTCCCCAGCCGTCGTACTCCACCTCAAACTTCTCGGCCAGGTTCATCAGCTGTTCTACCTGCGCGTCGATAAGCTCCGCCTTCAGCGCGCCCTCGCTCAGGATGTCGCAGCAGATGACGGTGTCGCCCTCTTCCACTTCAAGCTCTTCCGGCTCGGTCACTTCGTAACCCAGCTTGAAGGCTTCCACCGCCATTTTTTCCAGCGCGTCGAAATCATCCGCAGAGAAATGGTGCTCGATGGTGTACAGCGCGTCCGGATCGCTACCGTCTTCCAGCAGCTCTTCAATAATCAGACGCGTCTCTTCGCGTTGCTCTTCCAGGTGTTCCGGGTTTGCCATGGCTCAATCCTCTTTAAAGTGCGGCAGATACTTCTATTTTCACACACGGACGGGTTTGCCTCCACCTTTGTAAGAAAGAATTGTGAAACGGGGTTGCAAATGAATAATTACACATATAAAGTGAATTTTAATTCAATAAGTGGCGTTCGCCAGGCGAGGATAAAATGTCCGATTTATATAAGAAACACTTTCTGAAAATGCTCGACTTTACCCCTGCACAGTTCACTTCTCTGCTGACCCTTGCCGCACAGCTCAAAGCCGATAAAAAAAATGGCAAGGAAGTACAGAAGCTTACCGGTAAAAACATCGCGCTCATCTTCGAAAAAGACTCGACCCGTACACGATGCTCTTTCGAAGTTGCCGCATTTGACCAGGGCGCACGCGTCACTTATTTAGGGCCGAGCGGCAGCCAGATTGGGCATAAAGAGTCAATTAAGGACACCGCACGGGTGCTCGGGCGGATGTACGACGGCATTCAGTATCGCGGCCACGGCCAGGACGTGGTCGAAACGCTGGCGCAATATGCGGGCGTGCCGGTGTGGAACGGCCTGACCAACGAGTTCCACCCGACGCAGCTGCTGGCGGACCTGCTGACCATGCAGGAGCACCTGCCGGGCAAAGCGTTTAACGAGATGACGCTGGTCTACGCGGGCGACGCGCGCAACAACATGGGCAACTCGATGCTGGAAGCGGCGGCGCTGACCGGGCTGGATCTGCGTCTGGTGGCCCCGAAAGCCTGCTGGCCGGAAGAGAGCCTGGTAGCGGAGTGCAGCGCGCTGGCGGAGAAGCACGGCGGCAAAATCACCCTGACGGAAGACGTGGCGGCCGGCGTGAAGGGCGCGGACTTTATCTATACCGACGTGTGGGTGTCGATGGGCGAAGCCAAAGAGAAGTGGGCGGAGCGGATTGCGCTGCTGCGCGGGTATCAGGTGAACGCGCAGATGATGGCGCTGACCGGCAACCCGAACGTCAAGTTCCTGCACTGTCTGCCGGCGTTCCATGACGACCAGACCACGCTCGGCAAGCAGATGGCGAAGGAGTTCGATCTGCACGGCGGGATGGAGGTGACGGACGAGGTGTTTGAGTCGGCGGCGAGCATCGTGTTCGACCAGGCGGAAAACCGGATGCATACGATTAAGGCGGTGATGGTGGCGACGCTTGGGGAGTGATCCTCTCTCCCACATTATTGATTCGGTGCGCTCTTCTTGCCGGGTGACGCTGCGCTTACCCGGCCTACAAAACCCGTAGGCCCGTGCAAGCGAAGCGCCGCCGGGCAAATCAGGCCTGCTCAATTGATTTTTCACCCCAAAAAAGGTACGTTTTCGCCTTAATTCCAGCGTGGACATGCCAGCATTATGCCGATTATTCAGTCTGTTGAACGTGCGTTGCAGATCCTCGACCTGTTCAACGAGCAGGCCACCGAGCTTAAGATCACCGACATCAGCAAACTGATGGGGCTGAGCAAAAGTACCCTCCATTCGCTGCTGAAAACTCTGCAGCTTCACGGCTATATCGATCAGAACCCGGAGAACGGTAAATATCGCCTCGGCATGAAGCTGGTCGAGCGCGGCCATTTCGTCGTGGGCTCAATGGATATTCGTCAGAAGGCAAAAGGCTGGCTGACGGATCTTTCCCGGCGGACCGGGCAGACCACCCATCTGGGGATCCTGGACGGGCGTGAAGGGGTCTATATCGAGAAGATTGAAGGCAAGCTGGCCGCCATCGCCTATTCGCGCATTGGCCGTCGCCTGCCGGTTCATGCCACCGCCATCGGCAAGGTGTTGATTGCCTGGCTGGGCGAGGCCGAGCTGAACGCCCTGCTGGAGGGCTATCAGTACACTACCTTTACCCCTTCCACTCTTGCCACCCGCGAAGCGTTGGTGGATGCGCTGAAAAAAACCCGCGAACAAGGCTACGCCCTGGACAGCGAAGAGAACGAGCAGGGCGTGCGCTGCGTGGCGGTGCCGGTGTGGAACCACGAGTCACGCGTGATTGCCGCCCTGAGCCTGTCGACGCTGACCTCGCGCGTGGACGACGCCGAGCTGGCTAATTTCCGCGAGCAGCTTCAGCAGGCCGGGCTCCAGCTCTCACGCGCGCTGGGCTACCCGGCCTGAGCCGCTATAGCGGCTCGTAGGTCAAGTAGTCGAAGTCCGCGTGGCAGCCGTCACCGCTGATGTCCTCGCAGTGCAGCCCCACAAATGCGCCGGTGAAGAAGCCGCGCCCGCCGATGTAGTCGTCCGACAGTTTCCACGCCTCATAGGTTACCGGCACGGTGTGCCACGTCTCGCCGTCGAACGAGTAGCTGTAGCGATAGACCAGCGTATCCACATCGACGCGCAGCCAGACGCTCTGCGCACTCTCCGGTACCGGAATCGGCTGCTCGTGCAGCGGCCATGACGGCACGTTGTGGTCGAGCTGGAGCACCTTTATTGTTCTCCCCTGCCCCTCCTCGTAGTCCACAAAGCAGTAGCTCCAGTTTTTACTGTTGTAGTAGCAGGTCAGCCCGGCGCTCTGCTGGAAGTGGACCGGCGAGAACTGCATCCGCGTCTCCGCCCGGAAGGTAAAGTGCTGCCAGCGGCGCGCCACGGTCGACTGGGTGAAGGTCGAGTTAAGCGAGTCGTTGCCGTAGAGCCGTAAATAGCCGGGGCGCGCGGTGAGCGAGCCGAGGGTGTCGTCGAACGGAATGCGCAGGGTCTGCAGCTCCGGGTCAAGCGAACTGGCGTCGAAATCGTCCCGCCAGCTGTTCTGAGCGGCCGAAGGCTGCTCCGCCATGTGCGGGCCGGGCACGGTCAGCTGCGCGTGTTTTCCATCTTCCACGTACGGCCAGCCGTCGCGCCACTCAATACGGGCGATGCCGGTCTCGCGCCCCAGCGGGCAGTAGCCGCGCCCGCCGGAGGCCAGCAGCGGCACGCCGGGCAGGCGCAGCGGGCGACTGGTGAGGTAGGCCATATACCATTCCCCCGTGTGGGTCTGCAGCAGCGAACCGTGGCCGCTCTTCTGCAGCGGGTTCTCCGGCAGGTGCCAGCTGGTCATCATCGTCACCTCCGGGTGCAGCTCGTAAGGCCCGTCGATCGTTTTTGAACGCAGCACCACGACGGCGTGTTCGTAGCTGGTGCCGCCTTCGGCAACCATCAGGTAGTACCATCCTGCGTGGCGATACAGGTGCGCGCCTTCGGTGTAGCAGAGCGGCGTGCCGGTAAACAGGGTCTTACGCTCCGGCGAGAGGGTGCCGGTCTGCGGATCGAACTCCTGCATCACGATGGTGTTGTGCGGGTTGCTGTGGTGGCGCGGCCCCCACGGGCGGTAAAGGTAATATTTGCGGCCATCGTCGTCGTGGAACAGGGACGGGTCGAACCCACCGTTGCCCATCGGGATCGGCTCGCTCCACGGTCCCTCAATGGACGGCGCGGTGACGAGGAAATTGCGGCCGTTTTTCCACGGCGAGTCGACAATTTTCACGTCGGTATAGAGCAGCCAGAATTTGCCGTCGGCGTAGCTCAGGCACGGCGCCCAGATGCCGCCGGAGTCCGGGTTGCCCTTCATGTCCAGCATCGACACGCGGTCCAGCGGGGTGCTGACCAGCGACCAGTTTTTCAGGTCGCGGGAGTGGTAGATGCGCACGCCCGGGAACCACTCGAAGGTCGAGGTGGCGATGTAGTAGTCCTCGCCCTGGCGGCAGAGGGACGGGTCCGGGTTGAAGCCGGTGAGTATCGGGTTAGTGATTTCCATAGTGCCTCCGGTTAATGGGATGCGGCTGTCGCGGCGTCGGGAACGGCTTCACCCTGGGCCGCGCGGTGCTTGATCAGCTGCTGGCTGATGGCCTCCACGCGGGCGTCGGTGAGTTTGTAGAACGACAGCATGATGAACATGCCCGCGTAGAGCACTACCGGCACCACGCAGAACAGAATTTTGATGGTGGTCAGCACCTCAACCGGCTGCACGCTGCTGCTGGCGGAGTAGTTGACGTACGCGAGGATCCAGCCCACTACCGCCCCGCCAATCGCCAGGCCAATCTTCAGGCTGAACAGGTAGGTGGAGAACACCAGCCCGTCGAGGCGGCGCCCGCTGCGGCTCTCCTCGTAATCCACCACGTCAGAGGCCATGAGCCACTGGAGCGGCGTGGTGGTGTTAAAGACGAACAGGAACAGAATGTTGAGGGCGAAAATCAGGGCGATATGCTCCGCCGGGGTGACGAAAATCAGCAGGCTGATCAGCGAGTAGGCGACGATGATCCACTTGAAGGCGGTGACGCGGTCAAAGCGGCCCAGCAGGCGGGAGGAGCAGAGCGAGCCGAACATGGTGGCGAGGCTGCCATAGAGTAAAAACTGGGTCGCCAGCTCCGGGTGATCCATCACGTATTTGACGAAGTAGAGGGTCGCCCCGCCGCGCACCACGTTGGAACAGGTCGCCATCATCTTAAAGGCACACATAATGCGCCACTGGCCGTTGCCGAACAGCAGCCTGAGATCTTTTGCCACCGACGAGCCCGGCTGCACCTCAAAGGTGTAACGCTCTTTGGTGGTAAAGAAGCAGACGTAGAGCAGCACCACGCCGCTCAGCCCCAGCACGCACATGGCGCCGAAATAGCCCACCTGCTCGTCCCCTTTGCCGATGATGCTCACCAGCGGCAGGGCAATGCCGCTGATGGCGAGCGAACCCGCCGCCGCCAGGAAGAAACGCCAGGATTGCAGGGCGTGACGCTCTTTCGGGTCAGCGGTGATGACGCCCGGCATGGCGCAGTACGGCACGTTAACGAAGGTGTAGACCAGGGTCAGGAGAATGTAGGTCACGCAGGCGTAGATGATTTTGCCCTGCGCCGAGAAGTCCGGCGTGTAGAAGGTCAGTACGCAGACGATGCCGAACGGGATCGCGCCCCACAGCAGGAACGGGCGGAACTGGCCGTGCCGCGTGCGGGTGCGGTCAACCAGCAGCCCCATCAGCGGGTCGGTGACGGCGTCGAGCACGCGGGAGACCAAAAACAGCGTGCCCATAATGCCCGCCGACAGGCCGAAGACGTCGGTATAGAAATAGGCCAGCAGAAACATCGTGGCCTGCCAGACGAAGCCGCAGGCGGTGTCACCCAGCCCGTAGCCAATTTTGTCTTTCATGGTTAATTGCGTCATCAGATTTACACCCTTATGTCGTGTGCTGAATAACAACATCGTGTTAATGGAGTGTAATGAGCTGTTCAATTAACCAGCAATGGTCATATCTTATTTCTGAATTATGTTATTTTGCTTTTGTGACGCCAACGATATATCACAACTGATTGTTTAAATTAATAAATTACAGAAACGGGAAAGCCGTCCGCGGAATATTTTCCGCAGACGTTTTTTCCTGGAAATAATTAAATGCCGAGCGCTTTTTTACCGGCGTTAATTACCTCAATAATTTTATCGGTGTCATAAATACAGCCTTTCCAGGTGCCGCCGCTCACCGACTGCAATGCTGCCCATAGCCGCGTATCGTCCGGCAAAAAGTCGTGGGCGTGCAGGTCCGGATGCGTCTGCCGCCGTGCCAGCTCGCGCGCGCCCTCTTCCGGCGTCAGCGGGGTGTCCGCCGTGCCGATAAAGTTCACGCTGCCCGTCAGGGTCATACGATCCACGGCAATCTCAATGATGTCGTTATCGCGCAATTTGCCGATCGGCCCGCCCGCCAGCGCCTCCGGCGACACGTGCCCGAAGCAGGCGCCCGTCGACACGCCCGAGAAGCGCGCATCGGTAATCAGCGACACCGTTTTGCCCCACGAGATATGCTTCAGCGCGGAGGTGAGCTGGTAGGTCTCTTCCATGCCGGTGCCGGACGGTCCGCCGCCGATCACCACCATGATATCGCCCTGCTGAATCTCTTCCCGCTTGATGGCCTTAATCGCCTGCGCTTCTGAGACAAACACCCGCGCCCGGCCGGTGTGACGGTAAACGCCATCGTCACCGACCACCGACGGGTCGATCGCCGTGGCCTTGATCACCGATCCTTCCGGCGCAATGTTGCCCGTCGGGAAGCAGACCGTTGAGGTCAGCCCTTTCGCTTTGGCCTTCTCGGGCGGAAGGATCACGTCATCCGGATCGACGCCGTCCTGCTCGCGCAGGCACTGACGGAAGCGCGCCCGACGTTCCGAGGCCTGCCACCAGTCGAGGTTCTCGCCCACCGTCTGGCCGGTCACGGTCATGGCATCCAGATGCAGCAGGCCGAGATCGCGCAGGTGGAGCATCACCTCCGGCACGCCGCCTGCCAGGAACGCGCGCACGGTCGGATGATAGTCCGGACCGTTGGGCAGCACGCTCACCAGGCGCGGAACGTTACGGTTGATGCGCGTCCAGTGCGCGACGTCAGGAAGGGTGCAGCCCGCCGCGTGGGCGATGGCCGGTATGTGCAGCAGTAAATTGGTGGAACCGCCGAACGCCGCGTGGAGCACCATGGCGTTTTCGATGGCCTTATCGGTGAGGATATCGCGCGTGGTGATGCCGCGGTTATCCAGCTCGCTCACCGCCCGCGCCGACTGGCGGGCGATCTCGAGCCACACCGCCTGCCCGGACGGTGCCAGCGCGGAGTGAGGCAGTGCCAGACCCAGCGCTTCCGCGACCACCTGAGAAGTGCCCGCCGTGCCGAGAAACTGACACCCGCCGCCCGGCGACGCGCAGGCGCGACAGCCCAGCTCGGCGGCCTCCTGCAACGACAGCTCGTGGTTGGCAAATCGCGCGCCAATGGTCTGCACCTTGCCCGCATCTTCACCCACGGTCGGCGGCAGCGTCGCGCCGCCCGGCACCAGAATGGTCGGCAGATCGTGCATGGCGGCCAGCGCGATCATGGTCGCAGGCAGCCCTTTATCGCAGGTTGCCACGCCGATCACCGCCCGGCGCGTCGGCAGGGAGCGGATCAGACGACGAAACACGATCGCCGCGTCGTTGCGGTACGGCAGGGAGTCGAACATGCCGTGCGTGCCCTGAGAGCGCCCGTCGCACGGGTCGCTGACGAAGGCCGCGAACGGGATCCCACCGTTGCGGGTGATCTCCTTCGCTGCCGCCTGCATCTGCATGCCAATTTCCCAGTGCCCGGTGTGGTAGCCCAGCGCAACCGGGCGTCCGTCCCCGGCGCGGATGCCGCCCTGGGTACCGATGATCAGCACCTCTTTGCCGGTCAGCCTGTTGGCGTCCCAGCCCATCCCGGCGTTTTGCGTCATGCCGAACAGGTTGCCGCTGGGGGATTCCATCAGCATTTGCGGGGTCAGCGGCAGCGCGCCCTGCGGCCCCGCCGCGTGGGTGATCACCGCATAAAACGCATCGTCCTGTGGGGTGAAAATTTTCTCGATGGTCATGGTTATCTTCCGGCTCAGCAGAGCTTGAGCTGTTGCAGCAGGGATTTCAGCTGCGCTTTGCGCGGCTCGTCCAGCGGTGAAGCGGGCGGCAGCACGTGCGTGGAGATCGGGCGACCGCAAAGTACAATCGCCTCTTTAATGACGTTCACGAACGGCGTATCCAGCTGATACAGCTGCGGGATTTGCAGCAAGGTCTGATGATACTCAGCCGCTTTCGCCACGTCCTTATCGCGCCAGGCTTTCAGAAGATTTACCGACACCTGCGGCGCAAAGTTGCCGCTCGCCGAAATCGCCCCGTCGCCGCCGAGCAGCAGGGTATTAAACAGATGATCGTCGTAGCCACACAGCACGGTGAAGTGTGGGTGGGCCGCTTTGACGGTGTGGATCATGCTGCGCAGATGGGCGACGGAGTCGATGGTGTCTTTAATGCCTACGATGTTGCTGCGCGAGTCGGCGAGGGTTTTCACCAGCGCTGGCGTGAGATCCTGCCCGGTCAGCGCCGGGAAGTTATAGAGCATCACCGGCAGCGTGACGCTGTCGGCCACCTGTTCGAAATAGCGAATCAGGTTCGCTTCCGAGACTTTCCAGTAGTAGGGGTTGATGACCACGATGCCGTCCGCGCCCGCCTGCTGCGCGTGCTGGCTCAGTTCAATGGTTTCCCGGGCGTTGGTGCCGCCGGTGCCGATCAGAACCGGCACGCGACGATCGACATGATCGATAGCAAATCGGGCAATGGTTTTACGCTCTTCGGCGTTGAGCTGGGAGAATTCGCCGCCGCTGCCGAGGAAGAACAGGCCATCAACGCCTGCGGCGATCAGATCGTCGATCAGCGCGGCGGTGCCCTGCTTATCGAGCTGGCCATCGGCGGTAAAAATGGTGGAGACAGGGGGAATGATTCCCGTAAACAACACTGGCTGCGGCATGAGATCTCCTTGCTGAATCATTTTGTTCTACATTATAGAACAGCGTTCATTAATTTAACGATCATACTATGACGCAGAAAAAGCGCAGGTAAATGGGAGATGAGGAGGGAGTGCGGGAAATTTAAGCTGGATCACAGATTAAAGGGTGCGGTCTGTTGCCCTCACCCTAACCCTCTCCCACAGGGAGAGGGGACTTTTACTCCCTGCCGGGGTTAATGGAGTTATTCAATCAGCATTTTCACCACGACTTTTCGCACCTTAGCAGGCGCCCCCACCGCGCACAGCGGCTTATGGACTTCGCCAGGCCAGAACACCACAAAATCCCCTTCGCTTAGCACCACGGTTTTCTCCTGCTCGCCTTCCGGCAGGAACGCGATGTCTTTGTCCGCCAGCCAGTCGGTATCCGGCGTACCGTGCGGCAGGGTGCTGAAAGTCATCCCTTCCTGACCCTTCATCACGATCTGGATGTCCAGATAGCGCGCATGAAACTCGGCGCGGCGTTCAGCAAACGGCTGAGTCATGTCTTCCGAGACCAGATAAAAGAGAGTGTTGCCATCGATATCATGCTTGCCGGGCGGCGTGGCGTCGGTGACGTGCCGCTTTATATAGTCAATGGCCTGGCGCAGTTCGTCAGGCAGCCAGGGCTGGAGATGGTGGATGTTGCCGATGATCATGAGAAAACCCTCAATGTAAAACAACGTTTCATTTTTGTCTTTTATACGAGAGTTCGCGCTGCCATACCAGCCCTTTTTCTGTGACCTTTGCGCGAGCGCATGTTTATCGGGAAAGGTGTTAATTCACTGTTAATCACACACAGGCAATTATGCAGCGGTTATGCATAACCTCATTTCGCGCGCGCGATAGCGCCAACATAACTTCCTGAATCGAAAGCGTAAATCACAAAACCTGCTGCCGTATCACATTTTATCACTTTAATAATTTCCTTTATAAACTCATAATTATTTATGGATTTTCCTTAAGTCAAAAATAGTTAACTGCCATTATTGCATAGCTATTCCCGCCACCAGATTTTAACCATTAAAATCAATGATATAACTAATTATTTCGAAACATTAAATTCTACAAAATAATAACAAATACAAATATTGCCACCGAATGCTGCTTAGCTATTCACGTGCCAATAATATGAAATTAATCATTATCTGATGCGAATCATGCAAATGAAAACAAACACCTTAATATCCATTTTCGCGTGAACTACATCACAATAATGATTATTTAACCGCCTAGTATGAACCACGAAATCAATTGAGCTTAGCCGCCATGAAATTAAACACATCACATGGCGCATGCCCTTTTTATTCTGAAAAACAGTTAAAGGAATAATTATGGAAAAGCATTACGTCGGTTCTGAAATTGGTCAATTGCGTAGCGTTATGCTGCACCGCCCAAATTTAAGTCTGAAACGTTTAACGCCATCGAATTGTCAGGAACTGCTTTTCGATGATGTGCTCTCGGTTGAACGGGCGGGCGAAGAGCATGATATCTTCGCAAACACGCTGCGCGAGCAGGGTGTGGAAGTCCTGCTGTTGACCGACCTCCTGACACAAACGCTTGATATTACTGAAGCGAAAGCCTGGCTGCTGGAGACGCAAATCTCGGACTATCGCCTCGGACCTACCTTTGCGGGCGACGTGCGCGGCTGGCTGGCGGACATGCCGCACCGTGAACTGGCGCGCAGATTAAGCGGCGGATTAACCTACGGCGAAATTCCGGCAGCCATCAAAAATATGGTGGTAGATACCCACACGGCCAATGACTTTATTATGAAGCCGCTGCCGAACCATTTATTTACCCGCGACACTTCCTGCTGGATTTATAACGGCGTGTCCATTAACCCGATGGCTAAACCCGCCCGTCAGCGTGAAACCAATAACCTTCGGGCAATATATCGCTGGCATCCGGCATTTGCCGACGGCGATTTTATTAAGTATTTCGGCGACGAAAATATTAATTACGACCACGCTACCCTGGAAGGCGGCGACGTATTAGTGATTGGTCGCGGGGCGGTATTGATCGGCATGTCCGAACGCACGACGCCGCAGGGCGTGGAGTTCCTCGCCAACAGCCTGTTCAAACACCGCCAGGCCGAGCGCGTGATCGCCGTTGAGCTGCCAAAACATCGCTCCTGCATGCACCTCGACACCGTGATGACCCACATCGACGTGGACACTTTCTCCGTCTACCCGGAAGTGGTGCGCAAAGACGCCCAGTGCTGGACGCTCACCCCGGACGGGCGCGGCGGCCTGCAACGTACCCAGGAAACCGACCTGCTGCACGCCATCGAGAAAGCGCTCGGCATTAACCAGGTGCGCCTGATCACCACCGGCGGCGACGCCTTTGAAGCCGAACGTGAACAGTGGAACGACGCCAACAACGTTCTGACCATCCGTCCCGGCGTGGTGATTGGCTACGAGCGCAACGTCTGGACTAACGAGAAGTACGACAAAGCCGGCATCACCGTGCTGCCCATCCCGGGCGATGAGCTGGGCCGCGGCCGCGGCGGCGCACGCTGCATGAGCTGCCCACTGGAACGCGACGGAATTTAAAGGAGCCATCATGGAACGAAAACCCACTCTGGTTGTGGCCCTTGGCGGCAACGCGCTGCTAAAGCGCGGCGAGCCGCTGGAAGCAGAGATCCAGCGCCAGAACATTGAGCAGGCCGCCCGCACCATCGCCGGGCTCACGGCGCAGTGGCGCGTGGTGCTGGTTCACGGCAACGGTCCACAGGTCGGGCTGCTGGCGCTGCAGAACAGCGCCTACGACAAAGTGACCCCTTACCCACTGGACGTTCTTGGTGCCGAAAGCCAGGGGATGATCGGCTACATGCTCCAGCAGGCGCTGAAAAACAACCTGCCGCAGCGTGAGGTGAGCGTCCTGCTTACGCAAGTGGAAGTGGACGCCGCCGACCCGGCGTTCAGCAACCCGACCAAATACATCGGCCCGGTGTACAGCGAAGCCCAGGCAAAAACGCTGGCCGCTGAAAAAGGCTGGGTGTTTAAGGCCGACGGCAGCTACTTCCGTCGCGTGGTGCCGTCACCGCAGCCGAAACGCATCGTCGAGAGCGACGCCATCACGGCGCTGATCCAGCGCGACCACCTGGTGATCTGCAACGGCGGCGGCGGCGTGCCGGTGGTGGAAAACGCCAACGGCTATCACGGCATTGAGGCGGTGATCGACAAAGACCTCTCCGCCGCCCTGCTGGCGCGCCAGATTGAGGCCGACGCCCTGCTGATCCTCACCGATGCCGACGCGGTGTACCTCGACTGGGGAAAACCGACCCAGCGCCCGCTGGCGCAGGTGACGCCAGAACTGCTCAGAGGCATGCAGTTTGACGCCGGATCGATGGGGCCGAAAGTGGCCGCCTGCCGCGAGTTTGTTGAAGCCTGCAACGGCATTGCCGGAATCGGCGCGCTGGCCGATGGGGCAGAGATTCTGGCGGGCGAGAAAGGCACGTTGATTCGTAACTGAACATACATTTAAAAAGGATTTCCCATATGACCATCAACCTGAAAAACCGCAACTTCCTGAAACTGCTGGACTACACCCCGGCGGAGATCCAGTACCTGATCGACCTCGCCATCGAGCTGAAAGCGGCCAAAAAAGCCGGACGCGAAAAGCAAACCCTGGTCGGCAAAAACATCGCCCTGATCTTTGAAAAAACCTCCACCCGCACCCGCTGCGCCTTCGAAGTGGGCGCGTTTGACCAGGGTGCGCAGGTGACCTACCTCGGCCCAAGCGGATCGCAGATCGGCCATAAAGAGTCGATGAAAGACACCGCCCGCGTGTTGGGGCGTATGTATGACGGTATCGAATACCGCGGCTACGGCCAGGCGATTGTTGAAGAGCTGGGTGAATACGCGGGCGTACCGGTGTGGAACGGCCTGACCGACGAATTCCATCCGACGCAGATCCTCGCCGATCTGATGACCATGCTGGAGCACGCGCCGGGCAAAACCCTGCCGGAGCTAAGCTTTGCTTATCTCGGCGACGCACGCAACAACATGGGCAACTCCCTGATGGTCGGCGCGGCCAAAATGGGGATGGACATCCGCCTGGTGGCACCGAAATCCTTCTGGCCGGAAGCGGGTCTGGTTGAGCAGTGCCGTGCCATCGCGAAAGAAACGGGCGCGCGCATCACCCTGACCGACGACGTGGAAGAAGGCGTGCGCGGGACGGATTTCCTCTACACCGACGTGTGGGTCTCCATGGGCGAGCCGAAAGAGGCGTGGGCCGAACGCGTCAGCCTGATGAAGCCGTATCAAATTAACGCGGACGTCATGAAAGCCACCGGCAACCCGAACGTCAAGTTCATGCACTGCCTGCCGGCGTTTCACAACGAGCACACCAAAGTGGGCCGCGAAATCGAAATGGCCTATGGCCTGAAAGGGCTGGAGGTGACGGAAGAGGTCTTCGAATCCCCGAACTCTATCGTCTTTGATGAAGCAGAAAACCGCATGCATACCATTAAAGCGGTCATGGTGGCGACACTCGGCGACTAATCACCGCCCGGCGCGCCGCGGGGTGCGCCGGGTTTCAGGAGAACATCATGGGCAAGTTCAAATTTCCCTCCGCATACACCATTCTCTTTTTTCTGATTGCCGTCGTTGCCGTCCTGACGTGGATTGTTCCGGCCGGGCAGTATCACATGGCCATGAACGAGGCGCTCGGCAAGGACGTGCCGGTTGCCGGAACCTATGCGCACGTAGCGGCCCATCCGCAGGGACTGGTTTCCGTGCTGATGGCCCCGATTGCCGGGTTGTACGATCCCGAGTCCGGCCAGGCCGGGGCGATCGACGTTGCGCTGTTTATACTGATCATCGGGGGATTCCTTGGGATCGTCACCAAAACCGGGGCCATTGACGCCGGGATCGAACGCGTCACCACCCGGTTGCGCGGTCGCGAAGAGTGGATGATCCCGATCCTGATGGCGCTGTTTGCCGCAGGCGGCACCATTTACGGCATGGCCGAAGAGTCCCTGCCGTTCTATACCCTGCTGGTTCCGGTGATGCTGGCCGCACGTTTCGACCCGGTGGTAGCCGCCTCCACCGTGCTGCTCGGCGCCGGGATCGGCACGCTTGGCTCCACCATTAACCCGTTCGCGACGGTGATCGCCGCCAACGCCGCCGGGATCCCCTTCACCAACGGTATCGCCCTGCGCGTGGCGCTGCTGGTCATCGGGTGGATCATCTGTGTGGCGTGGGTGATGCGCTATGCCCGTAAAGTGCGCAAGGATCCCTCTCTCTCCATCGTGGCGGACAAACAGGAGGAGAACCTCGCCCACTTCCTCGGCAACAAGGGCGAACAGTCGCTGGAATTCACCCCGGTGCGCAAAATCATCCTGGTGATTTTCGCCCTTGCCTTCGCGGTCATGATCTACGGCGTGGCGGTGCTCGGCTGGTGGATGGCGGAGATCTCAGCGGTGTTTCTCGCCAGTGCAATAATCGTCGGCCTGATCGCCCGCATGAGCGAAGAGGAACTGACCTCAACCTTTATCAACGGCGCGCGAGATTTGCTGGGCGTCGCGCTGATTATCGGTATCGCGCGCGGTATCGTAGTGATCATGGATAAGGGCATGATTACCCACACCATTTTGCACAGCGCCGAGGGAATGGTTACCGGCTTATCGACGGTGGCGTTCATCAACGTGATGTACTGGCTGGAGGTGGTGCTGTCGTTTCTTGTGCCTTCTTCGTCCGGCCTGGCCGTTCTGACGATGCCGATCATGGCGCCTCTTGCCGATTTCGCTAACGTCAACCGCGACCTGGTGGTTACGGCTTACCAGTCGGCGTCCGGTATCGTTAACCTGATCACTCCCACCTCTGCCGTCGTAATGGGCGGGCTGGCTATCGCCCGCGTGCCTTACGTGCGCTATCTGAAATGGGTCGCGCCGCTGCTGGGGATTTTAACGGTGGTGATTATGGTGGCGTTAAGTCTGGGGGCGTTGTTGTAATTTGCCGGATGGCGCTGCGCTTATCCGGCCTGTGGATCGGTGCGGTGTCACCGGTTATTTCGGGAACTGATATGGGAACTATGATGGATTACGAAGAGTACTCTCCCAAAGAGCAACTACAGCTAACGGTCTGCCAGCGTCTGATCGCGGAAAAGGGCTATCTCTCTCAGGAGGAGATCCGCCGCGACTTACAGGAGCGGGGTTTTGAGACCATCAGCCAGTCCACCGTTTCACGTCTGCTCAAGTTGCTCGGTGTCATAAAAATTCGAAATGCCAAAGGGCTAAAGATTTATTCGCTGAATCCCCAGCTGCGCCCGGCTCCTGATGCCGCGCGCACCGTGTCCGAAATGGTGGTGAGCGTTGAGCACAATAGCGAATTTATCCTTATCCATACCGTTGCCGGATATGGCCGCGCGGTGGCGCGTATCCTGGATTATCACCAGTTACCGGAAATTTTAGGCGTGGTGGCCGGAAGCAGTATCGTCTGGGTCGCCCCTCGGGTGGTGAAGCGCACCGCGCTGGTGCATAAGCAAATTAATTATTTACTCAGAACGCATTAATATTCATAAAGAACCGTTTGCATTGAGTAAAGCGTGCATTAAATCGCTTGATCCGCAAAGCGAGCTGCGTATAATGCCCGACAATTTGCCGGGAGGAAGCATGGTCAAGCGTGTACGACATAACGTCTTACCGCGTCTGAAATCAGACGCTGGCCTGCCGTTTTTCTTCCCGTTGCTTAATCTATTCCCAGAGCCCCTCATTTGAGGGGCTTTTTTTTGCCCGGCGTCAGGAGATAAACATGAATCCGCTTTATCAAAAACACATCATTTCCATAAACGACCTCAGCCGCGAAGAGCTGGAACTGGTTCTGGAAACCGCGGCAAAACTGAAGGCCAATCCGCAACCGGAGCTGCTGAAGCACAAGGTGATTGCGAGCTGCTTCTTTGAAGCCTCAACCCGCACCCGCCTCTCCTTTGAGACCTCCATGCACCGCCTGGGCGCGAGCGTGGTGGGCTTCTCAGACAGCAGCAACACGTCGCTGGGTAAAAAAGGCGAGACCCTGGCGGATACCATTTCAGTGATCAGCACCTACGTAGACGCGATTGTGATGCGCCACCCGCAGGAGGGCGCGGCGCGCCTGGCGACCGAGTTTTCCGGCGGCATCCCGGTACTGAACGCCGGGGACGGTGCCAACCAGCATCCGACGCAGACCCTGCTGGATCTGTTCACCATTCAGGAGACGCAGGGCACGCTGGAGAACCTGAACATCGCCATGGTCGGCGACCTGAAATATGGCCGCACCGTCCACTCCCTGACCCAGGCGCTGGCGAAATTTAACGGCAACCGCTTCTTCTTCATCGCCCCAGACGCGCTGGCGATGCCGCAGTACATTCTCGATATGCTGGACGAAAAAGGCATTGCGTGGAGCCTGCACGCCAGCATCGAAGAGGTGATGAGCCACGTGGATATTCTCTACATGACCCGCGTGCAGAAAGAGCGTCTGGATCCTTCCGAGTACGCCAACGTGAAGGCGCAGTTTGTGCTGCGCGCCAGCGACCTCGACGGCGCGCGCGACAACATGAAGGTGCTGCACCCGCTGCCGCGCATCGATGAGATCACCACAGACGTGGATAAAACGCCGCACGCCTGGTATTTCCAGCAGGCCGGGAACGGTATCTTCGCCCGCCAGGCGTTACTGGCACTGGTTCTGAATCGCGATTTAGCTCTGTAAGGGGAGACGACCATGACACACGATAACAAACTCCAGGTTGAAGCCATCAAACGTGGCACCGTGATTGACCACATCCCTGCGCAGGTGGGCTTTAAGCTGCTGACGCTGTTCAAACTGACCGAGACCGATCAGCGCATCACCATTGGCCTGAACCTGCCGTCGGGCGAGATGGGCCGCAAGGACTTGATCAAAATCGAGAATACCTTCCTGACCGACGAGCAGGTCAACCAGCTGTCGCTGTACGCACCGGATGCCACCGTCAACCGCATCGACGAGTATGAAGTGGTCGGCAAATCCCATCCTGGCCTGCCGGATCGCATCGAGAGCGTGCTGGTCTGTCCGAACAGCAACTGCATCAGTCATGCTGAGCCGGTTTCATCCAGTTTTGCAGTGAAAAAACGCGCTGATGACATCGCACTCAAATGTAAATACTGCGAAAAAGAGTTTTCTCATTATGTGGTGCTGGCCAACTAATTGAGGTTGGTAAAGGATCCCGGCCTCCCTATAATGGCCGGGAACATTTAATCAGCTGTTATTCTGGAGAAATCATGACCAAAGTACTCGCGACGGAAAATGCACCCGCGGCTATCGGCCCGTACGTTCAGGGCGTTGATCTGGGCAGCATGATCATCACCTCGGGCCAGATCCCGGTGAACCCAAAAACCGGTGAAGTGCCAGCCGACGTAGCGGCACAGGCGCGTCAGTCGCTGGAAAACGTGCAGGCTATCGTTGAATCTGCCGGTCTGAAAGTGGGCGACATCGTGAAAACGACCGTGTTCGTGAAAGATCTGAACGATTTCGCGACCGTTAACGCCACTTACGAAGCATTCTTTACCGAACACAATGCGACCTTCCCGGCGCGCTCCTGCGTTGAAGTGGCGCGTCTGCCAAAAGACGTGAAAATTGAAATCGAAGCGATCGCCGTGCGCCGCTAATCAATTTCAGGCAAACCAGGGCAGCTTCGGCTGCCTTTTTTATTTGGCTATTTTTACCTTCGTAATACGATGACGACGCGGTCCGGGAATAAATACACTCGCACACCTTTATACATTCCCGCTTCGGACAAAAATGAAAATCTCCAGAATTGCGTTGGCTATGGCCACTCTTACGGTAGCCTCTTCTGCGCTGGCACATGGCTATATCGAATCCCCTGCCAGCCGCGCTTATATGTGTAAACAGGGACAAAATATTGACTGCGGTCTGGTGGAATATGAACCCCAGAGCGTAGAACGTGCCTCCGGTTTCCCGTCAGGGAGCCTGCCGCCGGATGGCGAACTCGCCAGCGCCGGGATTGCCAACTACTCGCAGCTTGATAAGCAAAGCCAGAATGCCTGGACCAAAACGCCGATGACCGCCGGGGTACATCAGTTTGTCTGGCACCACACCGCGCCGCACAAAACCACCAACTGGCGCTATTACATCACCAAACAAAACTGGAACCCGAATAAGCCGCTGACCCGCGACCAGTTCGACTTAACGCCGTTTTGTACGGTAAACGGCAACGGCCAGGCGCCCGCAATGACCCAGTCGATGAACTGTAACGTGCCGGAACGTACCGGTTATCAGGTGATTTACGGCGTGTGGGAAATTGCCGATACGCCCAACAGTTTCTATCAGGCCATCGACGTGGACTTCGGTAACGGCGGCAACGTCACGCCGGATGAAACCCCGGTCGCCGCCTCCGTGTGGAGCAAAACGCTGAGCGGCCAGGTTGCGGGTAACAACCTCAACGTGGGCGATAAAGTAATTGCTCGCTTCTTCGATGCCAACGGCGAAATCGCCTCCATGGCGACCGAGCTGACTATCGCCTCGGCTCAACAGGGAGATGCCAACCAGTGGGCCTACGATCTGGCGCAAAAAATTAACAGCGCTCATCACGACGTGCGCGTCGGCGTGAAGGATGAAAGCGGAGACGTTAGCCCGGTTCACGGCGCAAACAGCGTCTTCGTAAAAGAAGACAGTACGCTAAAGTCAGTGGCTATCTCTTATGAAGAGCAAAAAGCGGTGGTTAATGAATCCATTGCCGTGACTGACCTGCATTACAGCAAAGTGACTCACGGTGCCGCGACGGTGACATTCCACGTCAATACGCAGGGTGACGTGAACCTTGAAGCACACGTATTGAACCATCCCGGAGCGGAAAAAGGTTATCTGAAGCAGGATATGAATAACAGCAACCAGGATGTGACCATGAACCTGACAAACGTCACGCCAGGGCACCACATGCTGAAATACTACGCTACCAATAAAGCCGGCACCCTGTTCGCGCAGGACGTGCTGGATATGATGCTCGAAGGTGAAGCAACCTCCGGCGATACCGGTAAATCTGATTTTATCTTCCCGGATAACCTTGCCTCTTATAAGGCGGGCACCGTGGTGTTGCAGCCCAAAGACGGTAAGACCTACGAGTGCAAGCCGTTCCCGTACAGTGGGTACTGCAAGCAGTACAGTTCGACCTCTACCCAGTTCGAGCCCGGCGTGGGTTCAGACTGGAAAGAGGCGTGGATGTTGAAGAACTGAGTTGCCTTTACGCCCGGCGGCACTTCGTTTGCCGGGCCTACACGTCACGTAGGCCCGGTAAGCGTAGCGCCACCGGGCGCTTATGTTACTGGTTTCGCGTCGCCCTGAGCAGCGTCTCCAGCGGATACACCGCAGCAATCACCACTTCGTCCTGCACCTTCGCCGCGTTATCCAGCTCGCGTTGAATCGAGGCGATCTCTTTGTCATCCAGCGTGCCCTGTCGCGCCACCAGATCCGTCAGCCTCAGGCCAATTGCGGCAAGCTTATCCACCTCCAGGATCACCGGTTTAATCGCCTTCAGCTGATAGCTGTTTTCGCTCAGCGCCAGCGCGTCGCTGGTGTTGCTCTGCCAGCGATTAAAGACGTGGCGCAGCGCGTCGGCGCTTTCCGTGTCTTCCGCATCGCTCACCAGACGGTCCGCCCATTTGTTCATCTGACGCACGGTGATGCTTTCCGCATTCAGCGCATCCGCGAGGCGGTTAAGCGGCTCAAACTGGTGATAGTTTCCCGCCTGGAACTTGAGGTGCTGACGGGTGTAATACTGGGCCGGTTCAAGCGCCTGCGCGAGGATTTGCAGCGGCAACGTGTCGGCATTATTCGCGAGCCGCGTGAATTGCACCTGCTGCTGGGTATGCTGCTGCAGGCCAACCGACACCGTCGTCCAGCTGTCCATCGCCTGCAGGCGGGTATACATGTTGTCGACATCATTGACGTCCTGCGCGGACCATAATCGCTCCGCCACCGCAAACGTCCGCGGCCACAGGCGGATATCCAGCACCGGCGCGACCACGTTTTCCGCCCACAGCGCGGCTTCTCCGCCGAGCAAATTAGCCTGATTCGCCACGTCCGGCACTACCGGTGGGATCCCTTTCGGCACCTCGTCCAGACGGGTACCGCTAATCGGATAGCGGGTATTGCCCACCAGGAAGTAACCGGTGAGCTTGTCGTTATCGACGGAGACGACCGGGCGCGTTTCACCCATCCAGGTGTCAACGGTAAACGTCACCTGATTGTCGTCGCGCCATGCAATATCCTGCACCGCACGGCGGGATTTCCCGGCAAAATCAATAAAACCGCGCCAGCCGGCGTCCCCTTTCACCAGGGTAAAACTCCCCTCGACCGGCTTGCCTTTCAGACGCGGCATGGAGAAGGCCCAGCTCTGGGCGCTGTCGGTGTCTGCTATCACGTCCACGCCATTCAGCCCCTGGGGAACGATTTCATTGCGGTAGTGATAGGCGGTGGACTGGGGTTGATCGAGGTAGAAACCGGTCGAAAGAATGCCCTTGTAGCCGGTTTGCGCCACCTTACCCAGCGCGTCCTGCCCCTGCCAGGACTGGATCAGAATGCTTTTCGGTAAGTCAGGGTGATAGATCTCATCCCAGCCGACCATCTGCCGATGATGTTTCTCGAGGATCGTCTCCAGCTTGCGGTTGAAATAGGCCTGCAGCGCGTGGCTGTCCGCCAGTGTGTTGTCGCGCATGAACGTCTGGATCGCGGCGTTCGCTTTCCACTGGCTGTCGTCCACCTCATCCCCGCCGATGTGCAGATACGGATCCGGGAAGATCGCCGCCAGTTCGCTGACCATCGCGTCAGCAAAGGCGTATGTGGCCTCTTTGGTCGGATCAAGCACCGGCTTCAGCACGCCCCAGTTGCGCTCCATTTTGTAGGGCCCCGGCGCGCTCATCAGCTCCGGGTAGGCCACAGCAATCGCCGAGGCGTGGCCCGGCATGTCGATCTCCGGCACCACGCGGATGCCGCGCTCGGTGGCATAGCGAACAATCTCGCGCATCTGCTCAGGGGTATAGAACAGCCCGTCGCTGGCAAGCTGCGTCAGCTTCGGGTAACGCCTCGAGCTGAAGCGCCAGCCCTGATCGTCGGTTAAGTGCCAGTGCAGGACGTTAAGCTTTGCGGCCGCCATGCCGTCAATCTGGCGTTTGATATCCACGATGGGAATGAAATGGCGCGCCGAGTCGAGCAGCAGCCCGCGCCACGGGAAGCGCGGCGCGTCTTCAATGGTCACCCACGGCAGCGACGTGTTTTCCGCGCCGTTTTGCACCAGCTGGAGCAGCGTTTCCATCGCCCGCAGCGCGCCGAAGCGGGTGTTGGCGGAGATGTTCACACCGTTGGCATCCACCGTGAGCTTATAGCTTTCATCGCTGTCCGGCAGCGGCTGTGGCTTCACCTTTTTGGCGATGGCGATGCGAATGGTCGGTTTGTCCGGTTGCTCAGCCTGCGGCTGTAGCGTCCAGCCGGTTTGCAGGGCGATACGCTGACGCAGGCGGTTGACCGCGTCGCCGAGATCGTCGCCGCTGACGGTCACGGAAAGTTGGCTGGTGAGCACCAGTGCGCCCTGCGTGGTCGGGCGTTCCACCTTCTCAGGCCAGGGCATTAACGGGAGATCCCCTGCCGGGGCGGCAAAGGCAGAGGCGCCGAGCAGCAGCCCGGCGGTTAAGAGACTGTACCGTAACATGAATGTTCCTTATCTGACGGGCCAAATAAAGGCAAAACATTCTGTTAACATGCGTACAAATTGTCGTCAAGCGAATGCGCCGACGGCGATCACAGGTTGTTGAATTTGGGAAGAAAGCTATTGCCCGGTGGCGCTGCGCTTACCGGGCCTACGTGACGGGAGTAGGCCGGGTAAGGCGAAGCCGCCACCCGGCAAAAAATCACTGCCATCCATACCGACGCGCATAAAACCCTTTCACCATCTGCGTCAGCACCATGTAGCCCGCGAGGATCGCCACCAGCCACGGGAAGTAGCTCAGCGGAAGCGCCTGAAGCTGCAGGTAACTTGCCAGCGGCGAGAACGGCAGCGCGATGCCGAGCGCCATCACAATGCCCGTCATCACAATCAGCGGCCATGCGGCACGGCTCTGGATGAACGGAATGCGGCGCGTGCGGATCATATGCACAATCAGCGTTTGCGACAGCAGACCCACCACGAACCAGCCGGACTGGAACAACGTCTGATGTTCCGGCGTGTTGGCATGGAACACAAACCACATCAGGCAGAAGGTCAGGATATCGAAGATGGAGCTGATCGGCCCAAAAAACAGCATAAAGCGCCCCAGATCGGACGGGTTCCAGCGCTGCGGCTTCTGGATCTGCTCGTCGTCGACGTTATCAAACGGGATCGCCACCTGGGACACGTCGTACATCAGGTTCTGGATCAGCAGGTGCAACGGCAGCATCGGCAGGAACGGCAGAAACGCGCTGGCCACCAGGACGCTGAACACGTTACCGAAGTTGGAGCTGGCGGTCATTTTGATGTACTTGAGCATGTTGGCGAAGGTGCGACGCCCTTCGATAACGCCCTCCTCCAGCACCATCAGGCTTTTTTCCAGCAGGATAATATCCGCCGCTTCGCGGGCGATATCCACCGCGCCGTCCACGGAGATGCCAATATCCGCGGCACGCAGGGCAGGCGCATCGTTGATGCCGTCGCCCATAAAGCCCACAACGTGCCCTTCACGACGCAGCAGGGTAACAATGCGCTCTTTGTGCATCGGTGTCAGGCGGGCAAACAGCGTGGTGTGCTGCGCCAGTTTCGCCAGCTCGTCGTCGGACAGGTGCTCAATGTCGCTGCCCACGACCACATCGCCCGCATCCAGCCCTACTTCGTGACACACTTTCGCGGCCACCAGCTCGCTGTCGCCGGTGAGGATTTTAACGGTGATACCGCTCGCCTTCAGCGCTTTGAGCGCAGGCGCGGTGGTCTCTTTCGGCGGATCGAGGAATGCGATGTAACCCTCGAGGATCAAATCGGATTCGTCGATACGCTGATAGTCCCCCTCGCGCGCGGGCAGAAACTTGCTGGCTACCGCCACCACGCGCAGCCCCTGACGATTCAGGTTGTCGGTAACGCGCTTGATGCGGCGCAGCATGGTGTCGTCCAGCGGTACGATCTCACCGTTATGGCGCACCTGCGTCGACACATTCAGGATCTCCTGCAGCGCGCCTTTGCAGATCAGCTGGTGCACGTCCGGCTGCTCGCTCACCACCACCGACATGCGGCGGCGTTCAAAGTCGAACGGGATCTCATCCACCTTCTGCCAGCGACCGGAGAGCGTGCGGGCGGCTTCCTCATCGACCCCTTCCAGCACCGCCACGTCGAGCAGGTTCTTCAGCCCGGTCTGGTAATGGCTGTTCAGCCACGCGCTGTGCAGCACGCGTTCGCTGGTTTTACCGGCGATATCGGTGTGGTTCTCCAGCACGATTTTATCCTGCGTCAGGGTGCCGGTTTTGTCGGTGCAGAGAATGTCCATCGCGCCAAAGTTCTGGATAGCGTCGAGGTGCTTGACGATCACTTTCTGTTTCGAGAGCTTCACCGCCCCACGCGCCAGCGTGGAGGTGACAATCATCGGCAGCATTTCCGGCGTTAAGCCAACGGCCACGGAGAGGGCAAACAGCGCCGCCTCCCACCAGTCGCCCTTGGTGTAGCCGTTGATCAACAGCACAATCGGCGTCATCACCATCATAAAGCGGATCAGCAGCATGCTGACGCGGCCAATCCCTTTCTGGAAGGCATTCGGCTCGCTCTCCTGCTCGCTGACGCGTCCGGCAAGCTGACCAAACCAGGTGTTGCCCCCGGTCGCGGTGACAATCGCCTGCGCCGTACCGCTGACGACCGTGGTTCCCATAAAGCACAGGGTGTCGCACTCAAGCGGGTTCATCTGCTGCGGATCACGGCTGCGCGCCACCTTTTCAACGGGCAGGGATTCCCCGGTCAGGGAGGCCTGGGCGACAAACAGATCCCGCGCCTGAATGATGCGTAAATCCGCCGGGATCATGTCCCCCGCGGCCAGCTTCACCAGGTCACCCGGCACCAGCTGGTCAATGGACAGCTCCACCCAGGCGTTTTCGCCGAGGTCGTTAATCACGCGCGAGACGGTCGCGGTGTTGCTGACCATCGCTTTCAGGGCGTCCGCCGCTTTGGTGGAGCGGGCTTCCTGAATAAAGTTCAGCAGCGTGGAAATCCCCACCATCAGGGCAATCACCCCTGCGGCAAAGAGATCTTCCGTCGCGTAGGAGATGATGCCGAGCACGGTCAGCAGCAGGTTGAAGGGGTTGCGGTAGCAGAGCCACAGGTGCACCCACCACGGAGACGGTTTTTGCGCCGGAATTTGGTTATCGCCGTGCACGGCGCGGATTTTGTCCACTTCCGTCGCGTTCAGCCCTTCCGGGTGGCCGCCAAAGGCGCGCCAGACTTCGTTCTCATCCATTGCCGCCACGTTCAGGCAGCGTTCGGTCAGGGAAGCGGGAATCGCTGCACCCGCGATGTTTTTTGCATTGGGCAGCGGGTCGCGCTGAATAAGACGATGTGGCAGGTGGCGGCTCAGCAGGGCCTGCAGCTGCCGGGTGATATTTTTAAACATAGTCATTCCTCCGCATCCGCAACGGCGGACGCAGCATTCCCTTCAGGCGTGGCAAAGCCGTACCTGTCAGGCACTCAATTTTTCAAGCAGGAACGTTTGGGACGTTGCTGCCTCACATCACCGGTGAGACAGCAAAAGCTGGCTTACCGGAAAGAACGTGTTCTCCCGTTCAGGAGAGGTGTGGGATCGGGATCCATGGAGCCTCCGGTAAGTAAAAACAGGGTGTCGCCGCGCAGTATAAGGATTTAAGCGTACCCTTTGTGACGATTCGGGCGGTATTATACCCCCCTGCAAATAAACCGAACGTAAACCAGACTTTGCCCATAGCGAAATCGCGCTATAGCATTAGGCTCAATTGATCATTTTGTCGTTGTTACAGGGAAAACAGCATGCAGAACCGCCTTACCATTAAAGACATCGCGCGTTTAAGCGGCGTGGGGAAATCGACCGTCTCACGGGTGCTGAATAACGAAAGCGGTGTCAGCGAACGCACCCGCGAGCGCGTCGAGGCGGTGATGAATCAGCACGGCTTTTCCCCTTCCCGCTCCGCGCGCGCTATGCGCGGGCAGAGTGACAAAGTGGTCGCGATTATTGTCTCTCGTCTGGATTCGCTCTCGGAGAACCTTGCCGTGCAGACCATGCTGCCCGCCTTTTACGAGCAGGGATATGACCCCATCATGATGGAGAGCCAGTTCTCGCCGCAGCTGGTTGAAGAGCATCTGGGCATGCTCCAGCGACGCAACATTGACGGCGTGGTGCTGTTCGGCTTTACCGGCATTAAAGACGAGATGCTAAAACCCTGGCAGCCCTCACTGGTCATGATGGCGCGCGACGCCCACGGTTTTGCCTCTGTCTGTTATGACGACGAGGGGGCGATTATCACCCTGATGCAGCGTTTGTACGATAAAGGCCATCGCCATATCAGCTTCCTCGGCGTACCCCACACCGACGTCACCACCGGCAAGCGTCGCCATGAGGCCTATCTGGCGTTTTGCAAAAAGCACAACCTCCCGGCCGTCGCCTCCCTGCCGGGTCTGGGCATGAAGCAAGGCTACGAGCAGGTTGCCAGTGTCCTGACCCCGCAGACAACCGCGCTGGTGTGCGCCACGGATACGCTGGCGCTGGGAGCCAGCAAATACCTTCAGGAGCAGCGCATCGACAGCCTGCAGGTGGCGAGCGTCGGCAGCACGCCGCTGATGAAGTTTCTGCACCCGGAGATCATCACCGTCGATCCGGGTTATGCCGAGTCCGGCAGACAGGCCGCCGCGCAGCTGATCGAGCAGATCAACGGGCGGAGCGAGCCGCGGCAGATCGTGATTCCCGCTCATCTTTCATAGCCCCCCTGAAGCGTTTATTGTGATCTTCGCCCGATTTCGGGAACGTTCCCATTTTCGCCGTCACGCTGAAAGAGTAGGCTTGCGCTCAGGTCATTACACCCCTCACCATCTGTCATGAGGTTTCATGATGAGTAAAGTCAAACAAGCAGATATTGATCAGCTGATCGTCCTGGTCGGCGGCCGCGAAAACATCGCAACCGTTAGTCATTGCATTACCCGCCTGCGCTTCGTGCTGAACGATCCGGCAAAAGCGAACCCGAAGGCCATTGAAGAACTCAAAATGGTTAAAGGCTGCTTCACCAACGCCGGGCAGTTCCAGGTGGTCATTGGTACCGAAGTGGGCGATTACTATCAGGCTCTGCTGGCAACCACCGGGCACAGCTCGGCGGATAAAGAGCAGGCCAAGAAGGCTGCACGCCAGAATATGAAGTGGCACGAGCAGCTGATTTCCCACTTCGCGGAGATCTTCTTCCCGCTGCTGCCGGCGCTGATCAGCGGCGGCTTAATTCTCGGTTTCCGTAACGTCATCGGTGATGTGCCGATGAGCGACGGCAAAACGCTGGCGCAGATTTATCCGGCGCTGAAAACCGTTTACGACTTCCTGTGGCTGATTGGTGAAGCGATCTTCTTCTACCTGCCGGTCGGGATTTGCTGGTCCGCGGTGCGCAAAATGGGCGGTACGCCGATTCTCGGTATCGTGCTGGGCGTCACGCTGGTCTCTCCGCAGTTAATGAACGCTTACTTACTTGGTCAGCAGGTGCCTGAAGTGTGGAACTTCGGTCTGTTCACCATCGCCAAAGTGGGCTATCAGGCGCAGGTTATCCCGGCCCTGCTGGCGGGGCTGATGCTGGGCTTTATTGAGACACGCCTGAAGCGCATCGTACCGGATTATCTCTATCTGGTGGTCGTTCCGGTCTGCTCGCTGATTCTGGCCGTCTTCCTGGCACATGCGTTTATCGGTCCGTTTGGCCGCATGATCGGCGACGGCGTGGCCTTCGCGGTGCGCCACCTGATGACCGGCAGCTTCGCACCGATTGGCGCCGCGCTGTTTGGCTTCCTGTACGCCCCGCTGGTGATCACCGGTGTACACCAGACCACGCTGGCCATTGATATGCAGATGATCCAGAGCCTCGGCGGCACGCCGGTCTGGCCGATTATCGCCCTGTCTAACATTGCGCAGGCGTCTGCGGTGACCGGCATCATCATCGTCAGCCGTAAGCACAACGAGCGCGAGATCTCCGTTCCGGCCGCGATCTCCGCCTACCTCGGCGTCACCGAACCGGCGATGTACGGTATCAACCTGAAATACCGCTTCCCGATGCTCTGTGCGATGATCGGTTCCGGTCTGGCAGGCCTGGTGTGTGGTCTGAACGGCGTGATGGCGAACGGGATTGGCGTGGGCGGTCTGCCGGGCATTCTCTCCATCCAGCCCGCTTACTGGCAGGTGTTTGCCCTGGCAATGGCGATTGCGATTATCGTCCCAATGGCGCTCACCACCGTGGTTTATCAGCGTAAGTTCCGTCAGGGCGCGCTGCAGATTGTTTAACTTCATCTTTCGGGGCGCAGTTGCGCCCCTTCGCATTTGCAGGAACGCATTATGAATACCCTTCCTCACTGGTGGCAGAACGGCGTCATCTATCAGATCTATCCAAAGAGTTTTCAGGACACGACCGGCAGTGGCACCGGCGATTTACGCGGCGTGACCGCGCGGCTGGACTACCTGAAAACCCTCGGCATTGACGCCATCTGGCTGACGCCGTTTTATATCTCGCCGCAGGTGGATAACGGCTATGACGTGGCGAATTACATCGCCATCGACCCGGCGTACGGTACGCTGGATGATTTTGACGAACTGGTCGCCGGGGCGCATCAACGCGGTATTCGCATCGTGCTGGACATGGTGTTCAACCACACGTCAACCCAGCACGCCTGGTTCCGGGAATCACTGAATAAGGAAAGCCCGTACCGCCAGTTCTACATCTGGCGCGACGGTACGCCGGAGCAACTGCCTAACAACTGGCGCTCCAAGTTTGGCGGCAACGCCTGGCGCTGGCACGCCGAGAGCGAGCAGTATTACCTGCACCTCTTCGCGCCGGAGCAGGCGGATCTCAACTGGGAAAACCCAGCGGTGCGCGCCGAGCTGAAAAAGGTATGCGAGTTCTGGGCCGATCGCGGCGTGGACGGCTTACGTCTGGACGTCATTAACCTGATTTCAAAAGATCAGGATTTCCCGAATGACGAAACGGGCGACGGTCGCCGCTTCTACACGGACGGGCCGCGCATCCACGAATATCTTCAGGAGATGAGCCGCGACGTCTTTACCCCGCGCAACCTGATGACGGTGGGCGAAATGTCCTCGACCTCGCTGGAGAATTGCCAGCAGTATGCCTCGCTCGACGGGCGCGAGCTGTCGATGACCTTTAACTTCCATCACCTGAAGGTGGATTACCCGGGCGGTGAAAAATGGACGAAGGCGAAACCGGACTTTGTCGCGCTGAAAACCCTCTTCCGCCACTGGCAGCAGGGGATGCACAACAAAGCCTGGAACGCGCTGTTCTGGTGTAACCACGATCAGCCGCGCATCGTTTCACGCTTTGGCGACGAAGGGGAACACCGCGTGGCCGCAGCGAAAATGCTGGGCATGGTGCTGCACGGTATGCAGGGCACGCCGTACATTTATCAGGGCGAGGAGCTGGGGATGACCAACCCGCACTTCAGCCGCATCACCGATTATCGCGACGTGGAAAGCCTGAATATGTTCGCCGAAATGCGGGCAAACGGTCGCGATCCTGACGAACTGCTGGCGATTCTGGCAAGCAAATCCCGCGATAACGGCCGCACGCCGATGCAGTGGGACGCCTCGCACAATGCCGGCTTTAGCGAGGGCGAGCCGTGGATTGGCGTCTGCGATAACTACGAAACCGTGAACGCCCGCGCGGCGCTGGACGACCAGGACTCGGTGTTTTACACCTACCAGTCGCTGATTCGCCTGCGCAAAACGCTGCCGCTGCTCACGTGGGGCGACTACGAGGATCTGCTCCCGGACCATCCTTCCCTGTGGTGTTATCGCCGTCAGTGGCAGGGGCAGACGCTGAGGGTGGTGGCGAACCTGAGCCGCGAGCGTCAGCAGTGGCAACCGGAGCCGGTACAGGGCGCATGGCGGGTCGCACTCAGCAACTATGATGATGTCCCCACCCGTCCCGACACGCTGCTCTTGCGCCCGTTTGAAGCTATCTGGTGGGTGCAGGAATAACTATCAGGAGATACAGCATGCTGTATCTCTTTTTTTTTATGTTTAGCGATACGCTAAATGTACGACGATAACTTTTACATCGTGGCGTGCCGAAAATAAAAATAGCCCTGCCAATCAAATAACCTCGGCAGGACATTATGAAAAAGAGAATTATTAAAGCAACGTGTATTAGCGCACTATTATTAAGCACACAGGGATGGTGCGGAAATACATCCGTCGACCTTCGTTTTGGTCACAACACAAACTCAGACGTCAATGATTCCCGTATTAAGGTCATGCATCAGGCGGAGAATGGTTTTTACTTCTCCGTTGAAGCCGCACAAAACCACAATGATACCTTTTTTGGCGATACCGACCGATATAACCCAGACGAAAAAGGCTTAACGGAGGCGGCACAAGAGATTGAAACGCGCTGGCGCTTCGATCTTGGAAACGGCTTTGCCGTAGCGCCGGGCATGGTGACGGTTTTCACCGCCAGCAATACCCATTACCGCCCCTTCATTCAGGGCTGGAAAGCGTTCGATAACGGTCTGAATCTAGCCGCTCGTTATCGCTATAACACCGTCAATGACGCGCACAGCGACAAAGAACTCGACGGCAGCGGGTATACCCGCCGCCAGTCACACCAGTTCGACATCTGGTTCGCGTATAACATTGGCAAATTCGGGATGTCCTACAACCCACGCTTCCGCTGGCAGGATGGTGTCGATCAGGGAACCGGGGATGATACCTACTGGGAACATACCGTCGCCTTCAACTACAAGCTCGACGATGGCTGGACGCCTTACGTCGAACTGGTTTCACTGGATAAAACCTATATCAACGATGACGGCAACCATGAAAATGATTATGCCGTCCGTCTGGGGATAGTGAAGCAGCTCTGACGACCTGACTACACCGTATCGTGCTGCAGCAGCCTGCAGCCGATACGGTCTACCGCACTTAACAGTTCCAGCTGCCCTTCCCGCTGATATAACGATACCGCGTTGATATCAATCAACAACGGCCAGCATAGAGAAGAGAGCGCGGCCAGCGTAGACCCCTCGCGCGTGATCGCAATAATCTTTAATCCTTTGCGCAGCGCGTTACGCGCCATTTCAATTAACGACTGCGTCTCTCCGGATTTACTGATCAACACCAGCGTTCCCTTCGATACCCGCGTCAGCTGGTGCATATCGTTGAGAATAAGGTGCGGCAGGCTCGCCAGAGATAAAAAACGCGACAGGTAGTTGAGGCTGGTGAGTGATGCGCCCCGTGCATAGAGAAAAATATGGCTGGAATGGGTCAGCAATCTGGACATCTCCACCACAATCTCCTCCGCCTGCGGCCCCACGTCAGGGTTTACAGGCGCAGGGGTAAAATGATCGCGTAAAAAACGATACCGAAGCTCTGTATAGCTCTTATAGCCCATTTTCTTACACACGCGGTTAACGGAGGTTGTCGTGGTAAAAGTATCACGGGCAATCTCTTTTGCCGATATAGTAGAAATATGAGTAGCGTGATGCTGAATGTATTCAAATATCAAACGCTCACTTCCCTGAAATGAATTCATATATTACACCCTGTTTAATCCTGGCATGATTTTACCACAGCCGAAAAATATCCTCTGGAAGGCGCTTCACATATTGCAAGCCCGCGTATGACGATACGTAATAAGTATTAGCAAACATTAAAAACTGTTTTGGCTTCTCTTTATACTTTCCCTGTTTTCACATCCAGGGAATTATGACAATGACGAAACAAAAAGTTGTCGCGGTAACGGCCTGCCCGACAGGCATTGCACACACGTTTATGGCCGCGAATAAAATTATCGCATGGGCTAAAGCGCATAACATTGAGGTAAAGGTCGAAACGCAGGGTAGCGACGGTGTTAAAAATCGCTTAACAAAGCAGGATATTGCTTCTGCCACCGCCATTATTCTGGCAACCGACGTCCCCATTCAGGATGCCGAACGTTTTGATGACATTCCTCACCTTCAGACACGAACACAAGAGCTGATCAAGCACACCGACCGCTATCTGCGTCAGGCGCTGGCAATGGAAAAAAATGCGACCGCGGTGGCAGATGAAGACGAGGACGATCTCCGGCGTTCGGCTTACCAGATATTTATTGGCCATATCATGGCGGCCATCAGCTATATGTTACCGGTCGTGGTCATGGGTGGGCTGATGATGGCGACGGCCAAAATTACCGGCCAGTTTATTAACATTGAACATTCGCCGTTCAGCGTGCTGGATAAAGTGGGCTTTATGACCATCAAGTTCATGTATCCGGTCTTCGCCATGTTTCTGGCGTTTGCCATTGCCGGAAAACCGGCGCTGATCCCCGGGCTTATCGGCGGCATCATGTCAGACGAAGTCTACAAGCGCTTCTTTGATATCGAGGGCTTTATGCCCTCCGGCTTTTTTGGCGCGATTGGGATTGGCTTCTTTGTGGGCTATCTGGTGCGCTGGCTCAACGATTCGATTCATGTCCGCCAGCAGCTCACCACCATTAAAACCATGCTAATCGTCCCGCTGATCACCGGCATTACGCTGGTGATGGTCATGGAATATCTGATTAACCCGATTTTTGGCTCGCTTAATCAGCTGATGGTGGTCTTTTTTACCTCGGCAGGCGACACCGGTCGCGGGTTCTATTCCGCAATGATCGCCGCGGGCACCGCTTTCGACCTTGGTGGTCCGGTCAATAAGGCGGCAGGCTCGGTCGCGCTCGGCCTGAATGGCATGAGCGAGACGTTTGATTTAACCGCCCGCGAACTCTCTATCGTGATCCCCTCCATTGGCGTCGGTTTTGCCGCATTCCTCAACGGCCGCTTTGGTCTGCCGGATGTCTTCAGCCGGGAAGAAAAAACCGTTGGCAGCACCTCGTTATTGCTGGGCGTAATCGGGATCTCAGAAGGCGCTATCCCGTTCATCCTGAAAAACCCACGCCTGATCCCGGTGTTCATGACCGGTGCCGTCGCCGGTGCACTGGTGGCGATTGCACTCGGCGTGAAGCAGACGCTGCCTCTGCCCGCCATCTGGGGCTGGCCGCTGGCGACCAATGTGGCGGGCTATCTGGCGAGCGTCTTTATTGGCGCACTGATTTGCGCCCTGGGCGTGCTTTATGTCAGCCCAAAGAACGTCAGGTGAGGGAAACATCATGAGTCAGATCCACGTTATTGCCCACACGCACTGGGATCAGGAGTGGTATTTCACCCGTCAGGACAGCATGGTGCTGGCGTCATACAACTTTGCGGATGTTATCAACACGCTGGAGCAGAACCCGGCTTATGCCTGCTATCACCTTGACGGGCAGATGGCGGTCGTGGAGGACTTTCTTGCGATCAATCCCGATTATCGCGCCAGGCTGGAAAAGCTGGTCAGAGAAAAAAGGATTTTCGTCGGGCCGTGGTATACCCAGACGGACACCTACAACGTGCATGGCGAATCCATTATCCGCAACCTGAAGTACGGCATCTTCGCCGCCCGAACGCTGGGACATGCGATGCAGGTCGGTTATCTGCCGGATACCTTCGGCCACAATGCGCAGATGCCGACGATTTTGCAGGGCTGCAATATCGATAACATCGTCTTCTGGCGCGGTATCGATCACGACCGGCATGCCAAACGCAGCCAGTTTATCTGGCGCGCGCCGTCAGGGGCGAGCGTCATCGCCTGCGCGATGGCGCTCGGGTATGGCGCGGCTAAAAATATCGCTTCGCAAGCCAGCCATCTGCAGGGGAAAATCTACCCGATGGTCGATTTGCTGCGTTCACGGGCCGGTATCGATGACCTGCTCCTACCCTGCGGCGGCGATCAGGTCAGCATCGACCCGGCGCTGCCGACTATCCTGCAGGTCGCCAGCAAACACTCTCCCAACCAGGACTGGTACACCATCAGTTCGCTGGAGCGTTACGTGGACATCCTGCGCGCGCAGCGTGAGCAGTTTGAAAGCTGGGAAGGCGAGCTGAAATCGCCACGCTACACCCGCATCCATAAAACGATCGGCTCTGTGCGCTACGACATTAAAAAGAAAAATGATGAGATCGAGCAGTTTATCCTGCGACAGCTGGAGCCGACGATTGCCATGGCGCGGCATCAGGGGCTACCGGTCAATCTCTCTGTAGTCGATACCCTCTGGAAGACGCTTTTGCGAAGCCACGCCCACGACTCTATCGGCGGCTGTAATAGCGATGCGACCAATCGCGACATTCTGCATCGGCTGGAACAAACCGAGCAGCTGTGTCACAGCCTGTGGAATCTGGTGGTAAAAACGCTGGCCGCCGCCTGTGCTCAGGAAGGGGACCTGCTGATCTTCAATCCGCTGACCACCCCAATGCGGCGCGTGGTTAAAACCACGCTGTATAGCCGGGCTGAACATATCGCGCTGACGTATCAGGGGCAGCCCGTGCGCTTCGACGTCCTGAAAAGAGACATTTTACCCGGCGGAACGGCGATCTCCCTCACTGCCGAAGGCGAGTGTGAAACGCCCCTTCCTCCCTATTTCCGCTGGCACGTTGCTGTGCAGACGCCGGTTCTGCCGTCGGTTGGCTATCTCACCGTGAACGTTGAGAATAGCCCTGCGCCGCTACGGCAGCCTGAACAGGAAAAGGGCCGCGAAATAGAAAATGCGCATTATCGGCTGATGCTGGACGCCGGAACGCTTACCCTTGAGGACAAACACACGGGCAGATGCATCCCCGCGTTCTTTACCCTCGAAGACTGCGCGGATGCGGGCGACAGCTACGATTTCTCCCCGCTCGCGGGCGATACGCCAACGCGCTGTTCCCATTTCGCACTCATTGATTGCCTGAAAACGCCGCTTGTCGAAAAGCTGGTTATTGAGGCGACGCTGCTTCTGCCGCCGGATCTCGCCGGACATCAGGATGCAGCCAGAAAACCGTTATGCCTGCGTCTGGCGTGTGAATTGCGCCATGACGATCCGAACCTGTATGTCGACGGTGCGCTGGAAAACAGCCACTGCGATCACCGGCTGCGCTTGCTGATCAACAGCGATATTCACACGCATCACGCTATCGCCTCACAGCCCTTTGCGATCATCCAACGCGAAACGGGGTATGACGATGAAAACTGGCAGGAACGCTATCGCGAGCTGCCCGTGGATATCGAAACCAGCGAGGGCATTATCGCTGTCGCAGAAGAAGGCAAAGCGCTGGTGGTGAATAGCCGCGGCATGAAGGAGTTTCAGATCCTCGGGCACGAACCGGCAGTGATTGCCCTGACGCTGTTTAAGTCAACGGGTGTGCTCGGACGAAACGACCTGGACTGGCGGCCGGGTCGGGCATCCGGGATTAATAATACGGTGGTTGAGACCCCCGATGCCCAGTTGCTGAAGCCGTTGCACTTTTCATTCAGCGTCGCGCTGGCCGACAGTGCCGATCATCTGACGCTACGCCAGCTGGAAAATCTCGCGACCGGACAGCCCTTTACCTATCAACGGCAAAAGCTGCACACGCTCGATCATCGCCTTGAGCGCTTTTCGTTGCGCCTGCCCGAACGCCAGCTTCCGGCACACTTCTCGCTGTTGACCCTACCGGAGCCGCTTATTCTGTCTGCCCTGCCCCATGCCCAACAGTCACATGGCACGGTCATCCGCGTGTTTAACGCTGGCACGCAGCCGGTTCCCGTTCCGGCAGATCTCGCGGGGCTTCCTCAGATCAACTATCTGGAAGAGCCCGTGCAGCCGGTAACGGCGATCCAACCTTCCGCGACCTGCGATTTTTTGTTAGAGGCTTAATATGAACTTGCTTGCATTGACGCACCCCGATTTGGTTTTTATCAACCCGCCGCACCGTACCCCTGAAGCGCTGATCCGCTGGCTCGCCGAACCGCTCGTCAGGCGAAACGTCATCGGCGATCAAGAGACATTTATCCAGAGCGTTTTACAGCGTGAAAGTGAAGGTCCCACGGCTCTGGGCGAAGCACTTGCCGTTCCACACGGTAAAACCGAGACGGTGCATCAGGCGGCGTTTTGTCTGGCGCTTTTTGACGACCCAATACGCTGTCCGGGGCTGGAGGGGGATGAAGAGGTCAGAATGGTCTTCCTGCTCGCCATTCCCCCTGCTGAAGCAGGCAGCACGCATATGCAGCTGCTGACGACGCTAACCAGCCTGTTGACGGAAGACCGTGTGCGTGAGCAGCTTCTGGCGGCACGCACCCGGGAAGAGGCGCTGTCTGCCCTGAGTACGGAAGAACCGCACATTGAGGATGCGGTGCCCGCGCGTTCCCTTCTCATCCCACTGGTGCTGGGCACTGTCGCTATCGCCGCCTTTTTACAGGCAGGTTTAAGCTGGGTGCGCGGCATCCATTAATCACGTAGCGCTCAGTACAGACCGTGCTGAGCGCTTGTTTTTGTTGAATAATTAATCAGATTTTTCCTTCTGGTCTTTACAATCGCTGAAGCGCCCGCCGTTTGTACTCTCGTCTTTTTACTTTGTTCTGCATCAAATAAATCGCAAACAAGTTTGATGCAAATCACTATATGTAGCACTTAAAATGCACGCCAACCCAACATGTTGTATTAATCGTCTACTATTCCAACAACAAGACGGCGCTTACGCTGGCCGGAATTGTGGATAACACGAGCCGGGAACGCGGGAAGTCTTTGGCCTGGCGGGGAATGCGCCCGGTGAATACTTCTCCACCTCTGTGGATAAACTGTTTTTAAAAATGGAGTGATCATGACACCGCATGTGATGAAACGTGATGGCTGTAAAGTGCCGTTTAAATCAGAGCGCATCCAGGAAGCCATTCTGCGTGCAGCTAAAGCAGCGGGAGTCGATGACGCAGATTACTGCGCCACCGTCGCAGAAGTCGTTAGCAGCCAGATGAATGAACGCAGCCAGGTTGATATCAACGAGATCCAGACCGCGGTTGAAAATCAGCTGATGGCGGGCCCCTACAAGCAGCTGGCCCGCGCCTACATTGAGTACCGCCACGATCGTGACGTGCAGCGTGAAAAGCGCGGTCGCCTGAACCAGGAGATCCGTGGTCTGGTAGAGCAGACCAACTCTGCCCTGCTCAATGAAAACGCCAACAAAGACAGTAAAGTGATCCCCACCCAGCGCGATCTGCTGGCCGGTATCGTCGCCAAACACTATGCCCGTCAGCACCTGCTGCCGCGCGATGTGGTCTCAGCGCACGAGCGCGGTGAGATCCACTATCACGATCTCGACTATTCACCGTTCTTCCCGATGTTCAACTGTATGCTGATCGACCTGAAAGGCATGCTGACCCACGGGTTTAAAATGGGTAACGCCGAGATTGAACCGCCAAAATCCATCTCCACCGCCACTGCGGTCACGGCACAGATTATCGCCCAGGTCGCCAGCCACATTTACGGCGGCACCACCATTAACCGCATTGACGAAGTGCTGGCCCCGTTTGTGACCGCAAGCTTCAACAAGCACCGCAAAACGGCCGAAGAGTGGCAGATCCCGGACGCCGACGGTTATGCACACTCGCGCACCGAGAAAGAGTGCTATGACGCGTTCCAGTCGCTGGAGTATGAGGTGAATACCCTGCATACCGCCAACGGCCAGACGCCGTTTGTGACCTTCGGTTTTGGCCTGGGCACCAGCTGGGAATCGCGTTTGATCCAGCAGTCCATCCTGCGCAACCGTATCTCCGGCCTCGGTAAGAACCGCAAAACGGCGGTGTTCCCGAAACTGGTATTCGCCATCCGCGACGGGCTGAACCACAAAGTTGGCGATCCGAATTACGACATCAAACAGCTGGCGCTGGAGTGCGCGAGCAAGCGCATGTACCCGGATATTCTGAACTACGATCAGGTCGTAAAAGTAACCGGTTCATTTAAAACGCCAATGGGTTGCCGCAGCTTCCTCGGCGTATACGAAGATGAAAACGGCGAGCAGATCCACGACGGGCGTAACAACCTCGGCGTCATCAGCCTGAACCTGCCGCGCATCGCGCTGGAGGCGAAAGGCAATGAAGCGGAATTCTGGACGCTGCTGGATGAACGTCTGCAGCTGGCGCGCAAGGCGCTGATGACCCGTATCGCCCGCCTTGAAGGGGTCAAAGCCCGCGTGGCACCTATCCTCTATATGGAAGGGGCCTGCGGCGTGCGCCTGAAAGCGGACGATGACGTGTCTGAGATCTTCAAAAACGGCCGCGCGTCGATTTCGCTGGGCTATATCGGCATCCATGAAACCATCAATGCCCTGTCTGGCGGCACGCATATGTATGACAGCGACGCGCTGCGTGAAAAAGGCGTGGCGATTGTTCAGCGCCTGCGCGATGCCGTGGACCAGTGGAAAGAGGAAACCGGCTACGGTTTCAGCCTGTACAGTACCCCAAGCGAGAACCTGTGCGACCGCTTCTGCCGTCTGGACACCGCCGAGTTCGGCATCGTGGAAGGCGTGACCGATAAAGGTTACTACACCAACAGCTTCCACCTCGACGTGGAGAAGAAGGTAAACCCGTACGACAAGATCGACTTTGAAGCGGCGTATCCGCCGATCGCCAACGGCGGCTTCATCTGCTACGGCGAGTACCCGAACATTCAGCACAACCTGAAGGCGCTGGAAGACGTGTGGGATTACAGCTATCAGCATGTGCCGTATTACGGCACCAACACGCCCATCGACGAATGCTACGAGTGCGGCTTTACCGGCGAGTTCGAGTGTACCAGCAAAGGCTTTACCTGCCCGAAATGCGGTAACCACGACGCGGCACGCGTGTCGGTAACCCGCCGCGTGTGCGGCTATCTCGGTAGCCCGGATGCGCGTCCGTTTAACGCCGGTAAGCAGGAAGAGGTAAAACGCCGCGTGAAGCATCTGGGGAATGGGCAGATCGGGTAAGTTCTGCGCTGGGTTCTCCCCCTCACCCTACCCCTCTCCCTCAAGGGAGAGGGAACCGATCGAGCATATTGTTGAGCCCGGCTCCGGTTTTCTCCCTCTCCCTGTGGGAGAGGGCCGGGGTGAGGGCATCAGGTTAACGCTATGAATTACCATCAATACTACCCCGTTGATATCGTCAACGGACCCGGCACCCGCTGCACCCTGTTCGTGTCAGGCTGCGTCCACGAGTGCCCGGGTTGCTATAACAAAAGCACCTGGCGCTTAAATTCCGGTATGCCGTTTACCGCGGAAATGGCAGACCGGATCATTAACGATCTCAACGATACGCGCATCAAACGACAGGGAATTTCGCTCTCCGGCGGCGATCCTCTTCACCCGCAAAACGTGCCGGAGATCCTGAATCTGGTAAAACGCATTCGCCGCGAGTGCGCAGGAAAGGATATCTGGGTCTGGACGGGTTACAGGCTGGATGAACTGAATGCGGCTCAGATGGAAGTGGTGGAGTTGATTAACGTGCTGGTCGACGGCAAGTTCGTTCAGGATTTAAAAGATCCCGCGCTGATCTGGCGCGGCAGCAGTAACCAGGTTGTGCATCATTTGCGTTAATTAAAAGCGGATATTATTTATCCGCCTTTTTCTCAAAACCGACTCAAACTCTCCATCGCCACCGTTTTAAACTCGGCAAAATCGCCGCAGCTACAGAGCCGCGCCATGGCGCGCTCGCGCAGGAAGGTGACGAAGATATCGTAGATCGCCATCGCCTCTTCATACTCGCTTTTGCTGATGGCGAGCAGGAAAATCACGTGCGCGGTTTCGTCACCCCACGCAATCCCCTGCGGGGCGAGTACGGTGTAGACCACGGTTTTCTGGGCAAGCAGACCGAGGGAGTGCGGAAGCGCAATGCCGTCACCGAGCATGGTGCTGACGATGGCTTCACGTTCAACCACCGACTCCAGAAACGCCGTCCCCACAAACCCCTCCCCTTCAAGCTGTTCGCACAGCTCGCGGAACAGCGTTTGCTGGTCAATCGGCGCGTCGATGATGCGGAAATGGGCGGCGTCGAAGTATTTATCCAGCATCCACGGGCGGGTGCGGTCTACCAGCACCAGCTTGCCAATCTGCTCCAGCTGATAATCAGTCGGAAACGGTGCGATCATCACTACCGGTTTTGCTTTTTCACTGACGCGCGCGGTAGCGATAACAAAGTCCTCGCTAAGCGATTCCACCTGCTCGTACTCGCGCAGCGTGAGCGTGCGCGTGACCTCAATCTGCGGGTATTTACGCTGGAGTACCGCCTCAATCATACGCACCATCGCATTACCGGCGTCACAGACCAGCAGCACGCGCGGCTGGCGCTGGTAGCCAATGTTGTAGTGACGCTCCAGCCCGACGCCAATGTGCAGCACCAGGAAACCAATTTCGTTTTCGCTGATCGCATACGGCGTGTATTTGCCCCAGTTCGATACCGCCGCCAGGGTCATGTCCCAGGCCATCGGGTAGTGCTGCTTGATGTTATCCAGCAGCGGATTGGGGATCATGATTTGATACCGCACGCGGGTGATCATCGTCTTGATGTGCGTGAGCAGATCCGCGTGCAGCTGCGCGTCGCTGAGCAGGTTGTAGTTGTAGTGGGTGTTGATGTAGCGCAGGATGTAGTTCACCAGCGCCTCTTCGTCATCGGCGTTAATGGCGCTTGGGGCGATCTCCTGGATCTGCCGCGCAGCGATGTGCACGCAGAGCCAGTTCTCCTCCGAGGGTGCAAGCGCTTTGCCCGCCAGTTCCTGAATGGCCACAGCAATATCTTTCGCCGCTTCCCGCACGTTCTCCTCCACATCCTCCGCATGGAATTCCGGTAGCGGATAGCCTTCGCTGATGCGTCGCACTGATACCGCGCAGTACAGGCGCAGGAACAACTCCCCTTCGTCCGTCAGGCGAATGTGGTGACGCGTCAGCGCGTCGTGCAGCACTGGCACCATCTTTTCCGCCACGCCCGCATTGAGCGCGACATCCGTCACCAGCGGGTTCAGGCTGTCCTGCTGCGCCAGCTCCCAGAGCAGATCGGTCAGGCAGGCGCGAACCGACATTTCGCTGCCAAACAGCTTCATGCCATGGCGTGGACGGGTTTCCAGCGTCAGGTTATAGCGATGAAAACACTCGCGCACTTCCGCCATGTCGCTTTGTAGCGTGGCGCGGCTGACAAACCACTCGTCCGCCAGGTCCTCCAGCTTAAGCGAAAACGCCGACGTCAGAAAACGCACCACCAGATAATGCACGCGCTCCGCGCCCGTACGGGGAATACGCAGTGCGCGCGGATGGGAGGCCTGGAGCTGCTGATAACGCGCGGCGTCGTCAATTTTAAGCTGATAGCCATTTCCACGGCTCAGAATAAACTGCGCCCCGTGGCTCGCCAGCAGCGCGTTCAGGGCGGTGATGTCAGCACGGACGGTTCGCGTGGAGACCGACAGCCGCTGCGCCAGCTCGTCCTGCGGCAGCGTCTCGTTTTGCAACAGATCGAAAAGTTGCGCTAAACGTTGGTTCGGAAATCGCACGTCGTTGTCCTCTTACGGCTTAGGGTGAAATGACCATCTGGGATGGGCTGCCAACCGGCGTATAGTCTGGCTCGAAGCTCAACTTCCCATCCTGCGCCACGCGAAAACGGGTAATGTTATCGCTGCGCTGGTTCATAACGTACAGCCAGCGTCCTTGTTTATCGAGCGTCAGGGTGCGCGGGTAGTCGCCACGCGTCCACACGTCATCCTGATGCCTCAGCGTGCCTTCTGCTGTTACGGTAAAGTGCCCGATGCTGTTATGCAAACGGTTAGCCACATACAGCTGTTTACCGTCGGCGCTTAACGCCAGCCCGGCAGCAAAACTGGTGCCTTTGTACCCTTTTGGCAGGGCAGAGAGTGTTTTACCCGCTTTCAAGGTGCCGTTGGCATTCACGGCATAATGGGTGAGCGTTGAGGCCTCTTCGTTAATCAGCCACAGGGCATCCCCTTTCGGCCTAAAGACGAAATGGCGAGGTCCGGCCCCTTTCGAGGAGGCGCTGATAAACGGCGGATCGTTGGGGGTCAGCTTTCCGCTTCGATCGTCAAAACGGTACTGATAGATGCGATCTAACCCCAGATCGGTCGAAAACACGTACTTCCCGCTCGGATCGGCGGCGATCATGTGCGCATGAGGACCGTTGTGATCGCTGATAGCAAAACTGCCCTCTACAGCGGCTTCTGGTTTTGCTGCACCCGGTTCGCCCTGATCCTGATGTTTATCCGTGGCATCTCCCAGGCTGCCGTCTGCTTTGACCGGCAAAACGGCAATCGATCCGCTGACGTAGTTGGCCACCAGCAGGTGCTGGCCATTCGGCGTCAGCGAAAGATAAACCGGCCCCGCGCCGCCGGAGGCCACCTGATTCAACTCGCTCAGCTCGCCGTTATCTTCCACCCGCAGCGCCTGCACCACGCCCTGCTCCACTTCGCTTGCCAGATAGAGCGTTTTGCCGTCGTGTGAGACGGCCAACTGAGCGGCGTTCGGCAGTTTGCTCACCAGCGTTTTGTTGCCGAGCGCGCCGGTTTGCGCGTCAACGGTAAAACGGTACAGCCCTTCGCCGTTGGGGTTGTAGGTGCCGACCCAGGCATACTGGGTTTGCGCGACGGCGGCGGTAGCAAGCAAAGAGAGTGAAGCAACAAGCAGGTTACGGGTGTGCATGGTGGCTCCTTTGGGTGTTATGACTTAACCAGTTTCTTCGTCATCTCAAGCAGCGTACGCACATCTTCCGGACGCGTATCACCGCTGGCCTTGTCGATAATCGAGCTATAGATATGCGGGATGATCTTGCTCACGCCCGCGTCGAGGGCGATCTGCAGGATCGCCTCAAAGTTTTCCAGATCGATCCCACCGGTCGGTTCCAGCCAGAAGTCGTAACGGGCGCAGGCTTCCGCTACCGCCTGGTATTCGTCACGGCACTTAAGGCCACCCATCGGGAAGTATTTGATCGAGCTGCCGCCAAAATCTTTCAGCAGGGCAATCGCGGTTTCCACCGGGACGATACCGTCCGGTGCCGTGCTGCTCAGCGGACCGGTGGAAATTTTCACCATACCGACGGTGCCGGTCGGTGAGACCAGACCGTTCACCACAGAGTCGTTCTGCCCCAGCAGCGCGCGGCTGGTCGCCACGCCGGTAAAGACCTGGTTGACGTGCTGCGGCTGTACCTGACGGGAGATTTCACTGACCATCGCCGACTGGTTCGGGTCGCCCGCGCCCAGTCCCACGGAAAGCGCGTTATCAATCAGCGCCGCGTACTCGCGCATATCCGCCACTGCGCTTGCCACGTCCGGGTAATTTTTGGAGAGCACGCCCACCAGCACATGGCCTTCCGCCGCCTCGTAAATGGCGCTGGCATTGGCCTTCGAACCTGCCAGCACGTTCAGGCAGACGCGGTCACGGTAAAAATTGGGGGTCAGTTTCATGCGTTTTTCTCCTGTCCTAACACTTCGCTAATGCGGCGGTACACGATGTTCAGCTGGTCAGCATTTACGCTGCGCACGTCCGCTTCGATAATCCCTTCGTTGGCCTTGTAGCCACGGAAATAGATGGCGTATTCACCCTGCTTGAGCTTATTCACCAGGTCACCGGTGCCCACGCCGGTGGTCGCTTCGTCAAATTTAATCTCGGTGCGGGCAATATCGCGCCCGGCGCTGTCCCAGACTACGCGCGCGGTGACGCCGTTCAGGGTGTTAAGCGCGTCGATAAACGGCGTCATCTTCGCCACCATCTCGGCACCGCTCTCTTTGGTCGCCGTGAGGTAGTGTTCGATGGCGCAGGTCAGGCCGAGAATGCCCTCTTTACCCACCTTCATCGCGCGGCCAATACCTGCCGTCTGGCGTTTCACCCACTCAACGTACTGGGTTTTGCCGATCACCAGCCCGCTGGTTGGCCCTTCGATCGCCTTCGCACCGCTGTAGATCACCAGATCCGCGCCGGAACGGTAGTAAATATGCAGATCTTCTTCCGCTGCGGCATCGACGATCAGCGGCAGATCGTGTTTACGTGCGACTACTGCCGCCTGCTCGACGCTGAGCATGCTTTTCTGCACGCAGTGGTGAGATTTGATATAGAGGATCGCCGCCGTGCGCGGGGTGATCGCCGCCGCCAGCTGATCGGCGGAACATTCGTTGGCATAGCCCGCTTCGACCAGTTTTCCGCCGCCCAGCGCGACCATGGTGCCCACCGGCGCGCCAAAGTTAACGTTGTGGCCTTTCGGCAGGACAATCTCGTTGTTCGCAATCGGGGTCACGTGCAGGTTTTCCAGCAGCCAGTCGCTGTCTTTGACCAGCACTGCCGCTACGGACTGGGTAATGCCCGCCGACGCGCAGGAGACCACCGTCGCGCCTTCCACATCAAGAAGCTTCGCGATGTATTCCCCGGTTTTGTTGACCAGATCCTTCATCTCAAAATAGTGATTCATGCCGTCCATTGCGGCCTGCACCACTTCCGGGCGCGGCGTGGAAACGCCCAGCGCCGTCATGCGGCCCGAGGTGTTGATAACTTGCTTTAAGTGGTACTTCTCATAAATCGAAGGCATGTTCCGTGCTCCCTTGTTCGGTCATGTAGCCCTTGCCCGCGCGGATCGCGGCAAGCGGCACCAGAATATGTTCAGCCTGCAGGCTGTCGTTTTCGGCATCCGTCAGCACCGTTGGCTGGCGTTTAATCGTGAACAGCGTCAGGTCGGCGTCAAGGCCGGGCTGGATGCGGCCTTTACGCGTCAGGCGCAGGCCATCCGCGGCGTTGGCGGTGACGCAGTCAATGACCTGCGGCAAAGACATGCCGATGGCGAGAAACTTCGACATCACGCTTGCAAGCGACCCGACCGGTCCGTTAATCCGGTTACGGCAGTAGATATCCGAGCTGATGGTGTGCGGCAGAATGCCCATCGCGATGGCGCGTTTCGCCACCTCAAAGCTGAAGCTCGCCGTACCGTGCCCCACGTCCAGACGCACGCCGCGCTTCAGGGCGGAGGTGATGGAGGCGCGCAGCTCGCCGGAGGGCGTCAAAATACGGTTGGGTTTGCCGTTGTAGCAGTGGGTGATGATGTCGCCGGAACTGAGCAGTTCGGCGATTTCGTCGAGGTTCGGCGGGTTGTTGCCGATGTGCACCATCAGCGGCAGATCGCCGTTCTCGCTCTGGATGGCTTTCGCGCGCTCCAGCGGCGTAATGCCGTTTTCACCGACCACGCTGCTGCTCATGCGCGCTTTCAGGCCGACGATAAAATCAGGGTGGCGTTTTACTGCCTGCTTCACGGCATCGGCATCAATATTCGCCATATTGGCCAGTTCGTTCTGGGCAATCAGCCCGACGCGGGAGATGTTCAGCAGGGCAAACACCTCGGTGGCGGCTTTGCGGGTAATTTCATAGAAATCATCCACGTCATCTGCCCCGGTACTGCCGGCATCCACCACGGTGGTGACGCCCGTGGCAATGCCTACGCTGTCCGGCTCGTCGTGGTAAATCGGCGAGTTCGGGTAGCAGTGGACGTGAGAGTCAATCCAGCCTGCGCTGACGAACACATTACCGTTCAGCTCAACCGTTTTACGGGCAGGAGCGTCAATGTCGCCCAGCGCGGCGATTTTCCCATCCTGAATGGCGATATCGGTCAGGGTATCGTCGGCGAGGCGCGCGCGGCGCAGGAGTAAATCAAACATGGGGTTCTCCTGATAAGGCGGGCGCCTGAGCGCCCGCGGGTATTAAAGGGCGACCGGGAACAGCCAGCCCAAAATCATTGCACCGAGGATGGCGCCACCGGTGATCGGCTTCTGCCAGATGTAGAACAGCAGCGCGCCCACCAGCGAACCGACGCCGATAGGAATAGAGGCGGTCATGGCGCTGAGGATAATCAACGGCCCGAGGAAGCGGCCTGAGGCGTTACCCGCGCCCATCATCACGTCAGCCCCGTAGGTGGAGTTGCTCTGGTTGATGGTGAACTTACGCGCCAGGATGATGACGTAGCCAATCGCCAGGCCAATCACCAGGCCGGTAATCAGCGAGGCAATAAAGTTGGTCACCGGGAACATGATCCCCGCCCCCAACAGCAGCGCCGGCACGCCGAGCCCGACGCCGGTCTGAATCGCACCGCCGATGTCGAGAATACCCACCAGTGAGCCTTCAATGATGCGGGCGAACAGGAAGCTTGCGCCGAATGCCGCCACCGCACCGTAGACCCCGGTATCAATCCCCGCTTTCAGCATCGCCACGAAGGCCACTTCGTTAAACGCGCCGATGCCGTAGAGGTAGTACATGTGCGTCCCGGCGAACACGCCGGAGGAGAGCAGGCCAACGAAGATCGGGAACGACCAGTCGGCATACCAAAAACCTTTATTCTGTTCCATGTCGAGGCTCCTGTTATTTACCGCTGAGCGAGTTGTGGATCATGTCGAGCCAGTTCGGCACGGTCAGATGGAAGGATTCGATCATCTTCATGTCGAAGCCGCGGAAGAAGCCGCTCAGCACGAAGAGCAGAACGATCGCCGCCATCATCACTTTGGTGACGTGGTTCCAGCCGCTCTCTTCAACGCCTTTACCGATCAGGATCCCCAGCACCAGGCCCGGTACGGCGTTACCCATGATCAGCTGTGCCGCGCCGCCAAAGATGGTGGCCCAGAAGCCCGATTTTTTACCGGCGTCGATGGCCGCCAGCCAGAAGATCACCGGCATCACGGTGTTGACCAGCAGGTTCGCAGCGGGCACCAGCACCTTCACGGCGGTGACCTGAAGCGCAGCCGGTACGGAGGAGGCCGTCAGGTTAAGGAAAGTCACGACGATCATGCCGATCACGCCACAGGCAATCGCCATTTTGCGCGGATCGTGCAGCGTTTCGCCGACGTTACGGTTTTTGATCATCAGTGCCGCCGCGCCCCAGTTTGGGATGATGCGGTGGTCAACGTCCTGTGTGAAAGCACCCGCGGCCACGGAAGAGGCCCAGGCGTTAAAGAAGAAACCTAACCCAAAGGAGAAGTGAGAAGCGGGATCCCCTTCGCAGGAGTTCAGTTCCCCCAACGTACGAAACGCGCCCATACCCTGAGTGGTAGGCGCATGAAACATGCGTGCAGCCCCGGCCCCAACACCGACGCCTACCAGGCCGCCGATGATGAGCGATTTTATTAATATAATTAAGAACATCAGTCTGCCCTTTTATGAATAATCAGCGTTGCGTGACGAAGTCCACCAGATCGAGATTGATGGCGGTCACGTTGACGGTCACATCCAGCTCCACGCTGTAGGTGCGTCTTTCCCGGCGCAAAAAGAAGAACAGAAACGCTTCTTTACGCACCGCTTCTTGCGCCTGAACGACCTGCACATCCTGTGGCTCAATACGCAGTAAGATATGCGGTGAGGCTTTCATCACCGCGGCCTGAACGTGGTTGAGCGCGTCGGCAAAGGCGCGCGCTTTGGCGTCGCCCTTCCCCTTCACTCTCACCGTGGTTGTGAACTGTTCTTTCATGCTTATGCGCCGTGTTTCTTCTGCCACGCCTGCACCAGACGCTCGCCCAGCTCTTCTTTGTCCATAAAGCCAAAGCCCAGCACGTTGCAGCCTTCGTTGATGGCGGTGACGCCTTCATCCACCGAACGCATGCCGTATTTGGCTTTGTAGCCATACTTGGTTTGCGCGGTAATCGCGCCCGCGCCGCCGCTGCCGCAGAAGGAGATGCCGAAGGTGGCGTTTTCCGCTTTCATTACGTCGCCGAGCTTCATATCCGCTGCCATGCCCGGCACGACCACCGCGCGTCCACCTGCTTTTTCCACCCCGGCCGCCACTTTCTGACCTTTACCCAGGCGATCGCCAATCACGACTGTAATCTGTTCCATGTGTTGCTCCTTAAAGGTTGTCTTTCGCGACTTCAAAGTGAACGGAGAGCAGCCAGGCCTCTTCATCAGGAAGGTTGCCAAACTGCGCCACCACTTCACGGGCAAGCCGCATTGAATCCGGTGAAATTTCGTCAAACAGCTCTGCTTCAACCTCCGGCAGCGGCTCGCCGGTCACGGACCGGTGCGCCATGGCGCGAACGTGGGAGGTGAGCATCTGCTCCTGTACTGCGTTGGGGATGATGTTGTGCCGGGCCAGCAGGGCATAGACCTGCTGTAGCATGGTGTTCGCGAGCTGTTCTGTTTGCACCGCCTGTTCCCCAACGTCGTTCATTACCGCTCCGTTAATCACTCGTCTTACCCCGTTAATGGCTCTGGAATAAAACTAACGGTGGGGAGGAAGGGTTTGTAGCGAGTTGTTTTCCACTTCGAAGTGGAAAGGCAAGCCGCGGCAGTGATCTGTGCCACATAAATACGGTGAATGCGGTCAAATCAATGCATTTACGTGATGAATATCACTGATTCCAGCGGTCAAAGGCGGGCAGAGGCAACGAAAACGTTCAGGCGTGGTAATGCAAAAATGTGATGGCGATAGGGTTTACTTATCACCACGCAAAAAAAACGGGAGCCACTGGCTCCCGTTGGGTGTTGGTCCGATGCGCGATCGGTTAACGGTATTTCTTGTGATACGTGTTGCGGGTCGTCACGAACTGATCGGCTGCCGCCTGGGCTTCTTTAACTTTGCCTTCGTTGGCCAGCTTCAGCGCGCCGTCGATCTGGCCGACCAGCACGTCAAAGCCGTGGCGATAGTCTTTCATCTCTGCGCTGTCAGCCGCTTTGCTTTCCAGCTTCGGCGGTGTCGCTTTTTGGGCGTCCAGCGCCGCTTCACGCATTTTGGTCAGGGCGTCTTTCATTTCCGCCGCATTGTCCGTCTTTTGCACCACCTTCAGGTTTTGCCCGAGGATGCCCATGTCTTCTTCAAGATCGGCAGCAAACGCAGAAGAGCCAAGAACCAGCGTTGAAGCCGCGACGATCGCTAACAGATGTTTACGCATTGCTCACTTCCTTTTTTATTATTAACAAAACGCTATCTTTATTGACCCGCAATTTTCATCTCGGGCAGCAGTACAGAACCACACTGTATATTGCTACGTGTTTCAATATCGTTACCGACCGTAACGATGTTGCGCCACATGTCCTTCAGGTTGCCGGCGATGGTGATTTCGCTCACCGGATACTGAATTTCACCGTTTTCGACCCAGAAGCCCGCCGCCCCGCGAGAATAGTCTCCGGTGATGCCGCTGACGCCCTGGCCCATCAGTTCGGTTACCACCAGACCGGTGCCCATCTCTTTCAGCATCTGCTCAAAGTTCAGGCCCTGCCCGGCAATACGCCAGTTATGGATACCGCCCGCGTGGCCAGTACTTTTCAGCCCCAGCTTGCGAGCGGAGTAGTTGGTCAGCAGCCACTGGGTCAGAATGCCGTCCTTAACGATATCGCGGCGTTCCGTGCGCACCCCTTCGCTGTCGAACGGCGTAGAGGCCAGCCCTTTCAGCAGATGCGGGTGTTCTTCAATGGTCAGCCATTCCGGCAGGATCTGCTTGCCCAGCGAGTCGAGCAGGAAGGTGGATTTACGGTAAACGGAGCCACCGGCGATAGCGCCCACCAGATGACCAAACAGACCGGTTGCCACTTCATTGGCAAAAATCACCGGGGCTTTCATGGTAGAGAGTTTACGCGGCGACAGGCGAGACAGCGTGCGTTCGGCACACTCTTTGCCCACCCACTCCGGCGATTGCAAATCCCCCAGCGCGCGGCCAATGGTGTAAGCGTAGTCACGCTCCATGTCACCGTTCTCTTCGGCGATGACGCAGCTGGAGAGCGAGTGACGGGTGGAGCAGTAGCCCTGCAGCATGCCGTGGCTGTTGCCGAAAACTTTGATGCCGTAGTGGCTGTTGAAGCTGCCGCCTTCGGTATTGGTGATGCGCTTGTCGGCCTGCAGGGAAGCCTGCTCGGCACGCGCGGCCAGCTCGATGGCTTCATCCGGGGTGACGTCTGCCGGGTGGAAGAGATCAAGATCCGGCGCGTCAAAGGCCAGCAGCTCTTTATCGGCCACGCCGGCGTAAGGATCCGGCGAGGTGTATCGGGCGATATCCAGCGCCGCCTGCACCGTGCGGGCAATGGCATCCGGGCTGAGATCGGTAGACGACGCGCTGCCTTTGCGATTCTGGTGATACACCGTGATCCCAAGCGCGCCATCGCTATTGAATTCTACGTTCTCCACTTCGCCATAGCGGGTGCTCACGCTGATACCGGTGGTTTTGCTGACCGCCACTTCGGCGCCATCTGATTTTTCGGAAGCAAGCATCAGCGCGGTGGAGACGGCTTCTTCCAGAATCTTACGCTGCGCTTCAACTTGTGAGGTTACTTTCATCGCAAATGCCATACTGTAAGAGAGAGTTAAATGAAGTCTAACAGAGAACCGTTTTTCAGTGCGCGTCTTAACTGGTAACATTAGCCTCTTTTTTTAAGGAGCCTGACATGACTAAGCAGCCCGAAGACTGGCTCGACGACGTTCCCGGTGATGACATCGAAGACGAAGATGATGAGATCATCTGGGTCAGTAAAAGTGAAATTAAACGCGACGCCGAAGAGTTAAAACAGCTTGGCGCAGAAATGGTAGAACTGGGTAAAAACGCGCTGGACAAAATCCCGCTCGACCAGGATCTGCGTGATGCCATTGAACTGGCACAGAAAATCAAAAAAGAAGGCCGTCGTCGCCAGCTTCAGCTTATCGGGAAAATGCTGCGTCAGCGCGACGTAGATCCGATCCGCCAGGCGCTGGATAAACTGAAAAACCGCCACAACCAGCAGGTTGCGCTGTTCCATAAGCTGGAGCAGATCCGCGATCGTCTAATTGAACAGGGCGATGATGCGGTACCGGAAGTGCTGAACCTGTGGCCGAATGCCGACCGTCAGCAGCTGCGCTCTTTGATCCGCAACGCGAAGAAAGAGAAAGAAGGGAATAAACCGCCGAAGTCTGCGCGTCTGATTTTCCAGTATCTGCGCGAGCTGTCTGAGAACGAAGGGTAATCGGTGCGGTTTTGCGCCGGATGGCGGCGTAAACGCCTTATCCGGCCTACAAGGTCGTGCAAAATCCAGGCCCGGTAAGCGCTAGCGCCACCGGGCTTTTTTTTACTCTGCGGCCTCGGCCTTTTTCGCCAGACCGTCCAGCAGCTTCTGATGGATCCCACCAAACCCGCCGTTGCTCATCACCAGAATATGGTCGCCAGGCTGTGCGGCTTTGACCACCATATCCGCGAGCGCATCCACATCCGCACTCCAGTGGGCAGGCTGAATGCAGGCATCGGCCACTTCCGCCACCTGCCACGGAATATGCTGCGGCTGCAGCAGGAAGACTTCATCGGCACGGCCTAACGACGGGGCCAGATCGTCTTTGCAGATGCCCATTTTCATGGTGTTCGAGCGCGGTTCCAGCACGGCAAGAATGCGCGCGGTGCCGCCGACCTTGCCACGCAACGCGGCAAGCGTCGCCAGAATAGCCGTTGGGTGGTGCGCGAAATCGTCATACACCGTCACGCCATTCGCTTCACCGCGCAGTTCCAGACGGCGGCGGGCATTGATAAACGTGCCCAGCGCATTGGCGGCATCCGCAGGCAGAACGCCAACATGACGCGCAGCTGCAATCGCCATCAGGCCGTTGTGCATGTTGTGTTCGCCCACCAGGCCCCACTTCACCTCACCCACTTTTTCGCCGTCGAGCAACACTTCCCACTCGGAGGCATCCGCGTTGAGTTTCTTCGCCTGCCAGTGACCCTGCTCGCCCACCAGCTCCTGCTCGCTCCAGCAGCCCATCGCCAGAGTCTGCTTCAGGTTAATGTCATTCTCCGGCAGGATGATACGGCCCTGCCCCGGCACGATGCGCACCAGGTGGTGGAACTGCTTCTGAATCGCTTTCAGGTCGTCAAAAATATCCGCGTGATCGAACTCAAGGTTGTTGAGGATCAGCGTGCGCGGGCAGTAATGGACAAACTTGGAGCGTTTGTCGAAGAACGCGCAGTCGTATTCATCCGCTTCAATGACAAAGAATGGGCTATCGCCCAGACGCGCAGAAACGTCGAAGTTACCCGGCACGCCGCCGATCACAAAGCCCGGCTTGTAGCCACAGGCTTCGAGGATCCAGGTCGCCATGCCGGCGGTGGTGGTTTTTCCGTGGGTACCCGCAACGGCAACCACCCAGCGGTCACGCAGGACGAAATCATGCAGCCATTGCGGGCCGGACATGAATGGAATATTGCGCTCCAGCACCGCTTCAACGCACGGATTGCCGCGGGTCATGGCGTTGCCAATAATGACCAGATCCGGCTCGGGATCCAGCTGGCTGGCATCGTAGCCCTGAATCAGAGAGATACCCTGCTTCTCCAGAAGCGTGCTCATCGGCGGATACACATTGGCGTCCGAACCTGTCACTTCATGGCCCAGCGAGCGCGCCAGCATTGCCAGCCCGCCCATGAAAGTGCCACAAATCCCCAATATATGAATGCGCATACGTCACTATCCTTCTTCAATGTGGCGCACATTTTACTCACATGTTAGCGGCTGTGAAACGCATTTCAGGTAAATCCGTATGTTGCTGGCGCGATTCACCTCTGCGCTACTATTTGAATATTTGTTAAGATTGTTGGGCTTTAGTCGTTTTAGTGAACATACAATCGCTCTACTCACAAAGATGCAGGGAAAGTGTTATGAAAACGTTAGGTGAATTTATTGTCGAAAAGCAGCACGAGTTCTCTCATGCTACGGGTGAACTCACTGCTTTGCTGTCGGCAATAAAGCTGGGCGCTAAGATCATCCATCGTGATATCAACAAGGCCGGTCTGGTCGATATCCTGGGTGCCAGCGGTGCCGAGAACGTTCAGGGCGAGGTTCAACAGAAACTCGATCTGTTCGCAAATGAAAAACTGAAAGCTGCACTGCGCGCGCGCGACATCGTTGCGGGTATCGCCTCCGAAGAAGAAGATGAAATTGTTGTTTTCGAAGGCTGTGAACACGCGAAATACGTTGTACTGATGGATCCGCTCGACGGTTCCTCCAACATCGACGTTAACGTTTCTGTCGGTACCATTTTCTCCATCTACCGCCGCGTCACGCCTGTTGGCACGCCGGTGACCGAGGAAGATTTCCTGCAGCCGGGCAGTAATCAGGTGGCTGCCGGTTACGTCGTCTATGGCTCCTCCACCATGCTGGTGTACACCACCGGGTGTGGTGTTCACGCCTTTACCTACGATCCATCGCTGGGCGTCTTCTGTCTGAGCCAGGAGCGTATGCGCTTCCCGGAGAAGGGCAACACCTACTCCATCAACGAAGGCAACTACATCCGATTCCCGAACGGCGTGAAGAAGTACATCAAATTCTGTCAGGAAGAAGATAAAGCGACTCAGCGCCCGTACACCTCCCGCTATATTGGCTCGCTGGTCGCGGATTTCCACCGTAACCTGCTGAAAGGCGGTATCTACCTCTATCCAAGTACCGCCAGCCACCCTGACGGAAAGCTGCGCCTGCTGTACGAGTGCAACCCAATGGCGTTCCTGGCCGAACAGGCGGGCGGCAAGGCGAGCGACGGTAAAGAGCGTATTCTGGACATCGTGCCGGAAAGCCTCCACCAGCGTCGTTCCTTCTTCGTCGGCAACAACCACATGGTTGAAGACGTTGAGCGCTTTATCCGCGAGTATCCGGACGCGTAATCTCTCACCCCCGGGGAGCCCGTCTGGCTCCCCAACACATTTATATCTTTTACCGTATAAGTGTTTATAAAAAACACGCTTTAATATTCGCCATTGCTCCTGCATTATTTCCATAACAGTTTGACAGATATTTCGTGGAGCAGCATCGCAATGAAAAATTATTCCCGGGCGAATACCGGCATTGATTTAAACCTTATTCCTGTATTTATTGAAGTGGTCCGCTGCGGCAGCATGGCAAAGGCCTCTGTGCGCCTGGAGATGTCACGTCCTGCGGTGAGCCTGGCCCTGAAGCGTTTTAATCAACTGTTTGATGAGCCATTATTTTTCCGCAAAGGTTTATACCTTGAGCCAACTGAAAAAGCGTTAGCGTTAACCCACTCGCTGGAAATATTAATGGGCGATATTCACGATAATATTGCGGCCATTAATTCAGGGCGAAATAAACCCCCGGCACAGAACGTACCGGGGTTGGGAAATATTATGCCGCAGTCTGAGCCGTTAATTTAAATGATGACATGGCCTCCATCAGCTGACGCGACTGCTCTTCCAGAGAGCGGGTCGCGGCGGAGGATTGCTGCACCAGCGCCGCATTCTGCTGCGCCGTTTCGTCCATCTGATTCACCGCAATATTCACCTGCTCAATGCCGCGGCTCTGCTCCTGAGACGCGGTCGCAATCTCGCGCATCAGTTTGGTCATGCGCAGCACTTCGGTGGCAATCTCATCCATCGTTTCACCCGCCTGCTGGGCCAGCTCGCTGCCCTCGTTAACGTGGGTCTGCGAATCGCTGATAAGGGATCGGATCTCTTTCGCCGCGTCGGCGCTGCGGCTGGCAAGGTTACGCACTTCACCCGCCACGACGGCGAACCCGCGCCCCTGCTCGCCCGCGCGCGCCGCTTCCACGGAGGCGTTAAGGGCCAGAATATTGGTCTGGAAGGCAATGCCATCGATCACGCTCAGGATGTCAGCAATACGCGCTGAACTGCCGGAGATATCACGCATTTTTTCAATCACGTAGCAGACCATTTCGCTGCCGTGATCGGCGGTATCAGAAACCGATTTCGCCAGCTGGTGCGCCTGCTCGGCATTATCGGCGTTGAGTTTCACCGTGGCGGTAATCTGTTCCATACTGGCTGCTGTCTGCTCCAGCGAGGTGGCGGTGGATTCTGTACGCTCGGCAAGATCCCGGTTGCCCGCCGTCAGCTCACGGCTGCCGGTGTCGATTTGCGAGCTGGCATCGCGTACCCGCATCACCGAGTGCATCAGCGACTGACGCATCACCTCTATCGCCGCGTTAAGGCGGTTAAATTCCTGGCTCGCCGGGGCATTCAGCGTGTGGGTTAAATCGCCCGCCGCCACATTCTCCAGCTGAGCAATGGAAGCAGAGAGCGGCTTAAGCAGCATATGGCGCAGCACCAGCCAGGCAAGCACGATGATGCCAGCCGTCAGCAGCGCGGCGACAATAATCAGGATCAGCACGCGGGTTTTGCTCGCCTGTACGGCAGTGACTTCCGCCTTCCCTCGCGCTTCGCTCCATGTCTGAAACGCCTGCATATCGTTATCAAACTGCTTCGCCACGGGGATCAGCGTATTCTCCAGCAGGTCGTAATAACTGTCCGCGCTCTGGTCATTCAGGGTTTTTAGCATCGGGTTGATGCCCTGCTGGTTATACGTCGCCAGACTGGTTGCCACGTTATCCAGCAACTTTTGCCCCTGCTCGTCAGCCACGCCGCCGTCGATCACGCCTTTCAGCGTTTTCTGAGCCACGGCGATTTCCTGATTGATGTTTTTAACCGATTTGGCCGCATCATCGAGCATGCCGATTTCCATCATCCGGACGGCCTGGCCCGCCTCATTGCGAGCGCGCAGAATCAGCGTATAGCCGGTATTTAGCTGCACCATCTGCTCACCCTGAAGGTGATTAATGCGCTGCAGTGAAGAAGAACTCTGTGTGAGGGCATAAATGCCAATGCCGCTGACAATCAGCAGCAGAAGGGTCATAACGGCCAGTAAAGAGAGCAAGCCGGTACGAATCGATAGCGTTTTAAGCATGATATTATTTCCGGTAGCGAGATATTTCTGGACAGAAAAAAAGGTTATCGGCCGCTACCGGAAAATGTTTAGACTTTAAGCAAATTCAGCGTGTTATCGCTCTGTTACCGAGGTGTTTACGCGAGTAACAGGCGAGCTTTGACGGTTCTCCCAGAGCACCGTCAGACCGCGCTGCAGGGCAATAAATATAAACAGCAGAATGCCGATGGCGATCTTGGTCCACCAGGAACTGAGCGTGCCGTCAAAGTTGATATAGGTCTGGATCAGCCCCTGGATCGCTACGCCGAACAGCGTTCCCAGCACCGTCCCCACTCCGCCGCTGAGCAGCGTGCCGCCAATGACCACAGAGGCAATCGCGTCCAGCTCCACGCCTACGCCTGCAAGGGCATAGCCCGCCTGGGTATACACCGAGAAGACAATACCCGCCAGCGTTGCCAGGCCGGTTGAGAGCATATAGATGCGGATGGTCGTGCTGCGGGTCGAGATCCCCATCAGGTTTGCCGACGTGGCGTTCCCGCCAATGGCGTAAACCTGATTACCGAACCGGGTACGGTGGGCAAGGAAGATACCCACCACCACCACGCCCAGCATCAACAACCCCATCGCGCTCAGACGGCCACCGCCGGGGATTTTCCACGCCAGGCTGGAGAGCGTGTCGTACACCGGGTGGTTAATCGGGATGGACTCTTCCGATACCAGGTAACTTACGCCGCGCAGGAAGAACATCCCGGCGAGGGTAATAATAAAAGCGGGAATTTTTAGCGCGTCGATCAGTAGCCCCATAAAGGCGCCAAACGCACAGCCCATCGCCAGCACCAGCGGAAACGCTACCAGAGGGGAGATCCCCCAGAAACCGATCGCCTTGGCGAGGAACACGCCGGTAAACGCGATCACCGAGCCAACGGAGAGATCGATCCCACCGGAGAGGATCACAAAGGTCATCCCGACGGCGATGATGCCTAAAAAGGCGTTATCGGTCAGGATGTTGCAAATCACGCGTGTTGAGGCAAAACCGGGGAACTGGGTCAGACAGTAGAGATACCCCAGCACAAACACGCCCAGCGTGATCATTAACGGTAAATTACGTTTTATCATGGCCACGGATCCCCTTAATGATGCTGACAAAGCGCGGTGACTGGACGATCAGCACGCAGAGTACGACCACCGCTTTTACCACCTGGTTGAGTTCCGGCTGAAAACCGGAGAGCAGGATCCCGGTGTTCATGCCCTGAATGATCAGCGCGCCAATGACCGAGAGCAGCAGGTTAAAGCGCCCGCCCATCAACGATCCGCCGCCAATCACCACCGCGAGGATGGCATCCAGCTCCAGCCAGAGCCCAGCATTGTTAGCATCGGCCCCGCGGATATCGGCCGCGACAATCACCCCGGCAATGGCGGCGCAAACGCCGCTCAGCACGTAGGTCAGCATCACCATCAGCCGCGTATTGACCCCGGCATTTCGTGCCGCACGAATGTTGATCCCCACCGCTTCAATAAACATGCCGAGCGCTGTTTTGCGGGTGAAAAGCCAGAACACCACTAATGTAACCAGAGCCACGATCACCGGTGTTGGAAAGAACAGGAAATTGCCGCTGCCGATCCACGCCAGACTCGGGGAGTTAAAGGTGACTATCTGTCCGGAGGTGATCAGCTGCGCCACCCCGCGCCCGGCCACCATCAAAATAAGGGTGGCGACGAAAGGCTGAATTTTTAGTACCGCCACCAGAATGCCGTTCCACAGTCCGGCCAGCACGCCGGTTCCCAATGCCGCCAGCAGTACCACCGGCAGGCTATGGCCCGCCACGGTCATGGAGGCTGCGGTAGCCCCGGCAATAGCCATCACTGCGCCGACGGAGAGGTCAATCCCGCCGGTGGCTATCACCAGCGTCATACCAATCGCCAGCAGCGCGACGGGCGCGGCACGGTTTAAAATATCGATCGGGCTGCCAAACAGGCGACCATCCTGAACAATAATCTGGAAGAAATGCGGTGCGACAAGGCTATCCACCAGTAACACCAGCAGCAGCGCTGCGATTTGCGGCGTGCCGGTTGGCCAGTTAAAGCGGCGCTTTGACTCACCGGTTTGCGAAAGCGAACGGGACATCACAATTCACTCCTTATGCCGCGATGGCATTCATGATCGCCGGAACGGACAGCTTATCCAGCGGGATCTCAGCCACCTGTTTGCGATCGCGCATGATGATCACGCGATCGGCATACCCCACCAGCTCTTCCAGCTCGGACGAAATGACCAGCAGCGCCAGCCCGTCGGCACACAGCGTTTCGATAAGCCGGATAATTTCGGCGTGCGCGCCAACGTCAATGCCGCGCGTGGGTTCATCCAGGATCAGGAACTGCGGTTTGGTCAGCAGCCAGCGTGACAGCAGCACTTTCTGCTGGTTACCGCCGGAGAGAAATTCGATCGGCTGTTCCGCGCTCGGCGTACGAATACCCAGCTGGCGAATAAAGCGCTCGGCAATGGCGTTTTGCTCTTTACGCGGAATTGGACGCAGCCATCCGCGCTGCGCCTGTAGCGCCAGAATGATATTTTCCCGCACCGAGGCGGCGGCAATAATGCCGTCTGTTTTCCTGTCTTCCGGGCAGAACCCCACTCCCAGACAGGAGGCCTGATGCGGCGATCGCAGGGTTTGCGGTTTACCTTTGATCAACGCGGTACCGCTGTCCGCAGGCTTGATGCCGAAGATCACCTCGGCGGTTTCGGTCCGGCCTGACCCTAGCAGCCCCGCCAGCCCGACAATTTCGCCGGGGCGCACTTCGAGGTTAAACGGTGAGATGATCCCTTTTTTGCCGTAATCGCTGAACGCGGCCACCGGTTTTTCGCTCAGCAGCGTGCGCCCTGCGCGCTGGAGCGCATTGGTCTCCAGCTCACGGCCCAGCATCATTTTGACCAGCTCAATCTGCGGCAGCTCGCGGGTTTCACGGCAGCCGACAAAGCTGCCGTTACGCAGTACGGTAATGCGATCGCTCACTTCATACACCTGATCGAGGAAGTGTGTGACGAAGATCAGGCTGACGCCCTGATCGCGCAGCTGGCGCATCAGGGTAAAGAGCATCTCGACTTCCTGGGTATCGAGGCTGGCAGTAGGTTCGTCGAGGATCAGCACCTTCGCGGAGAGATCGATCGCGCGGCAAATGGCGACGATCTGCTGCATCGCGACGGAAAACCGGTTCAGCGGCTCGCGAACGTCGAGGGAGAAGCCGTAGGATTCCATCAGTTTCGTCGCCCGCGCTTCCATCTCTTTGCGCCGCAGCAGGCCAAAACGTCTTGGTTCACGACCAATAAACAGGTTATCCGCCACCGACATATTTGGCAGCAGGTTCACTTCCTGGTAGACCGTCCCAATCCCAAGCTGTTGAGCATGGGCGGTATTTTTTGGCGAAATGGCGTTGCCTTCCAGCCAGATGGTGCCGCGGTCGGCGTGATAAACGCCGGTCAGAGATTTAATCAGCGTCGATTTTCCCGCGCCGTTCTCGCCCAGCAGCGCCATAATTTCACCGCGCCGCAGGCTGAAATCAACGTTATCCAGCGCTTTTACACCCGGGAAAAATTTGCTTAAGCCCTCTGTGCGGAGGATTTCCTGGTGCTGTTCAGTGGTCATGGTTCCCCCTACATCAAGCCGGGTGGCGCTACGCTTATCCGGCCTACAAAAGAGCGTATCGTAGGCCGGGCAAGCGCAGCGCCACCCGGCAATTTCACTGGCTTAGTAGCCCATGTTTTTCTTCTTCTCTAACTCTTCTTTCGCCGTATCCGGCAGGTAGAGCGTGGACTTGGTGACGGTCACCTTCTCAGGCATCGTGCCGTCTTTCTTGAATTTCTCCAGCGCATCAAATGCCGGACCCGCCATATTTGGCGTCAGTTCTACGCTGGCATTGGCTTCGCCGTCGATCATCGCTTTGTAGATATCCGGCACACCGTCGATAGAGCCGGTGAGGATATCTTTGCCCGGCTTCAGGCCCGCTTCTTTAATCGCCTGAATCGCACCGATCACCATGTCATCGTTATGGGCGTAAACCATGCAGATGTTCTTGCCGTTGTTTTCCGCTTTAATAAAGCTCTCCATGACCTCTTTACCTTTACTGCGGGTAAAGTCGCCGGACTGAGAGCGGATAATCTTGATGTTTGGCGCTTTCGCGATGGCCTCAGCAAAACCCTTCTTACGGTCGATAGCCACGCTCGCCCCCACGGTGCCCTGCAGTTCAACGACGTTACACGGCTTGCCGTCGACCTGTTTTACCAGCCAGTCGCCAATTAATTGCCCTTCAAGCACGTTGTTGGCCGTCACGGTGGTCATATAGAGAGATTTGTCTTTAACGTCGATGGAACGATCGAGCAGAAAGACCGGAATCTCAGCATCTTTGGCTTCTTTTAGAACCGGTTCCCAGCCGGTCGCCACCACTGGCGCGATAAAGATGGCATCCACGCCCTGAGCAATAAATGAGCGCACGGCTTTGATCTGGTTTTCCTGCTTTTGCTGACCATCTGCGATTTTCAGCGTGATGCCGCGTTTCTGAGCCTCGCTTTTCGCAACGTTGGTTTCTGCCGCACGCCAGCCGGATTCAGAGCCAACTTGCGAAAAACCTACGGTTAAAGGGGCGGCCATCGCCATAGACGACATGGCTGCCGAAACTGCTGTGACAAGAAGTAAGCGCTTCCACATATGAGCGTCCTCGTAGGGGTGTTTATTGTTGGTTAAAAGATGTTCTGCGAAATGACTATAGCCAATGAAATATGTAACGAATTGCGTTACATCACACTTCGGAAAAGTGAATAAAACGTTAATCACAAGTTTGTAATCGCTTTCATTTCACCATTAAAAATGCGGCTGAGTTTATGGATTTTTCTGTCATGGAATCGGTCTGAAAAGTGGTGCTGGCGGGGAGAGAATGCGAAAACAGGCGGAGACATTCAGCGTGAGTTGGCTATAATACCTGCCACTTGTTTACCATCCATTTTAAAGGACACCGACATGAGCTTACTCAACGTCCCAGCGGGTAAAGAACTGCCAGAAGACATCTACGTAGTTATCGAAATCCCGGCAAACGCAGATCCGATCAAATACGAAGTGGACAAAGAGAGCGGCGCCCTGTTCGTAGACCGTTTCATGTCTACCGCGATGTTCTATCCATGCAACTACGGTTACATCAACCACACCCTGTCTCTGGACGGTGACCCGGTTGACGTACTGGTCCCAACGCCATACCCGCTGCAGCCAGGCGCAGTCATTCGCTGCCGTCCAGTTGGCGTGCTGAAAATGACCGACGAATCCGGTGAAGATGCGAAGCTGGTTGCAGTACCGCACACCAAGCTGAGCAAAGAGTACGATCACATTAAAGATGTGAACGACCTGCCAGAACTGCTGAAAGCGCAGATCACTCACTTCTTCGAGCACTACAAAGACCTCGAAAAAGGCAAGTGGGTTAAAGTTGACGGCTGGGACAACGCAGAAGCGGCGAAAGCAGAAATCATCGCCTCTTTCGAGCGCGCGGCTAAGAAGTAATTCTTACGCTGATAATGAAGGCCCCGCGAGTCGGGGCTTTTTTATGGATTAGTTAAAAGCACCACATGAGTTTTTAAGATAAATCCCATTTCTTTTATCTTGTATATTCTTAAAAAAAGGACACCCTATCATTTATGGTGGGAGTGGTTGAATAGCATGGAAATTAATAACATACTGTCATGATGATCATTAATCCCCATTCATAACAGGATTCATATGTCATCCATTAACATTGATGTTGCCCGCCCAACTGGAATTTATTTTATCATTGAACGACTGTATTCCCGCGATGGACTTATGCCTTCTATTGGGGAAATAAGCCCCTCTTTGACACAGGTGCATCGTACAGTCATTCAGCTAAAACGTAAGCAAGATATGTTTATGGATGGTATAAAAGTAATCCCAAAAGATATTACCCTTTGGCAACAGATAAAATATCTTACGGGTTCAAAAGTCACGACTAAAGATACCGATGCGTTAGTGTATACGACCGATTTTATCGGCTCCCTTGTTGCCACTACACCTTTAGGCAATATTGAGCATGAAAGCATTCCTCGCTTCCTCACGACAGAGTCTATTCACTCCCTTCCGCAAGCAGTGAGTTATGGGCGTGATCCCATCCCACAGGTACTTCTTTATGGTCGTAAGGATATTGTCTTCTTTATGGACAATGGTGGTAAAGGTACGCCAACCGCTATTGCAAAGTATAACCACAATACTCGTGACCTTGCCATAATCAAAGATCAGCTGGAAGCTGGTAAAACAATGAAGGAACTGCTTTCTAAGGGAGCAAAATTATGAGTAAGAAAAGCCATATCTTGAGTCTATTCATCCTTATTATTGCTGCCTTTATCTTTGGCAGAAGCACGTATGTTGAATACCTGGCATGGTACTATGGAAGCGATAATTTAGTCTTCAATGAAGTTAATATCGCCTTACTATCAAGTTTATTTAACGGACTCTATTTTGCTCTTTCAGCAAGTATTATCTACGCATCACTTATGTTATTAAAAAGAATTCCCAAAAATATCGTCGCTTCTTGTCTACTTCAGTTCTGTATCAACATCGGGCTATATACACTTTTTGTTGCAGTAGAGAGAGGATATAGTAAATTGCATACTTTAGGCTCGGGTGCTACTGATATCACCCACAGCTATTTTTTAGGGGCGTTGCTGACGAGCACACTCCTGACCGTCGCGATCGTGAGCGTTATACATGCTAAGTTTCTTTCTTCAAAGCATAAAGATGGGTTACATAAAGGCGTTTGACTGTTACGGCAAAGACAGCAAATGGCAGTATCTCTGCATCATAACATTCCAGCTTGCCTGGTTTTTGTTTTACTTATGGATCCCTTATCGAAGCGATTATGCGATTCTGCTGTTTTTACTGTTTTTCCTGCCCGTCATTTCAAGCAATACGCGGTGCATAAACTACTATGGCCGTTCACGCGCCTTGTGTTTTTTATGGATTATTGCCCCGTACGTCATGCTGTTCGTTCCTCTGTTCTTAACCAGACGCCGTAATACAGAAGATAATTGAAAGAGTAAAAAAACAACGCCACCTTCCGGTGGCGTTGTCGTTTTTCAGTACTGGTCTCTGTCTAACCAGTTACCGCTTACAATCCGCGTTAACCCATCGACCGGACGCTGGTAGACATACATCCACGCACTTCCGTACGGCGTCTGGATCAACTGGCGAGCGTATTCACCGCCCCTGGTGCGCAAGGCATCAAGTTCGGCAAGTGTAGCATTATCAATACGATAAACTTCACCCTGTACTGTTCCTTCGCCGGGAACCGCGCCTGGATAGTGGCCCAGGCTGTACAACTGGTAATTTTCGATATTGTAATTCCCCAGCAGCAGGGCATTGGTCATCCAGTGACTGTTGCCTTGCTTGGTTCGTAAACTGCCGTAGACAAATATTCGCATTGCTAAAACTCAAACTGATAGAGCAGATCAAGTGCCTGGTCTACGCCGGACACTGCTTCCAGATATAGCTTAGGCATCAGGCGATAGCGTAGCGTGAGTGTTGCCAGTGAGTCAAAGATACCCACACCGTATTTTACCTGCAGACCCGGCAGTACATAGCCACTGACCACCACCTGCGAGGAGTCACCCACGCCCTGGGTGTCCAGCGCCAGATTGCTTACGCCGAACGTCTCGCCGATTTTACCCACAACCTGCCCACTTTGTGCAACCCCCAGGCCGACTAACATTGAGGTCATCGCCGCACTGTCGCTCTGACCGCTGTCCAGACCCTGTCCACGCAGCAGGTAAGAGAGGGCTTCCTGCTGCGACATCGCCGGGTCAGAGAAGATCTCCGCCTTCGGTTCGTCGGCAGAGCCGGTGACGCGTACGCCTGCAATGACGTCGTTTTCCGTCGCTTCAGGGTTACGAATCGCTTCGATGTTCAACAGAGGCTGATCCGGTGGACCGGAGAACAGCAGCTCGCCCTTACGCACAATCAGATCCTGACCATAGGCATGGAAACGCCCTTCAGGAATATTGATCTGCCCGTTCAGGCCAAGCCCTTGTTTATCCTGGGCCACTTTCAGATCGCCCGTGAGCCTCGCCTTCAGCCCAAACGCATCCAACCGCACGTTATTCCCCACGTGTACGATAAGGTTACTATTAATCGGTATGCCAGCGCTCTTCTGTTCGACAGGTTTCAGATTTTCATTGAGCATAACTTCATCACTTGAGACACCGACGGCGCTTTCCGGAACCTCGTGAACCACAATACGCGCCCACGGCACGTCGACGCGCCCGTCCAGGGTGAAGAGGCTTGGCGTCGCCTCAAAGACCACATCCGGCGAGACATCCAGGCGCACCATTGGCGGTACGGTAATGCGCACCTTGCTGCCTTTGGCCGCGATGCGGGCACGCCAGTTATCGAGCTGGCTCCAGTCCGCATCACCGCTCAGGTTGATTTGCCCCTGCTGCGTTAACACCGAACCGCTCAGGGTCGAGCTCATACCGTTGAAGTTCATCGCAATCTGGCTGGGCTGCATATCAAACGGCATAAAGTTGCCGTCGATGTCCACGCCGCTGAGGCGCATCTGACCGAATAGCTGCGGGCTTTGCGCGTTGCCGCCCAGACGCAGGTTGGCGTTCAGCATGCCCTCGGCTTTCTCCCCGCGGGCGAATATCGGGTTCACCATCGCCAGGTTGAAGTTACGGATATTGACGTTGCCGCCCAGATTACGCCGTCCTTGCGGATCGGTAATTTGTACCTGTCCGTCAAGCTGACCGTTGTTAGTAAGACGGATCAGCCACCCCAGCTCAGCACGGTTGTTATGCAGGTCTGCGCTCAGGTTGAGGGTATCGAATGCCACCGGGAGCGACGCATCATTCACCTCCTGCGTCACCTTCACGTTACGGCCCGAAAGCGTGACGCTACCCTGCGGCAGCCCCTCTTTGGTCGTATCCCAGGCGACATCGGCTTTCCCGCTGAAGACGCCGCTGGCCTGCGTGGTGTCCGGCATAAACGGTTTCAGCATCGCCAGATCAAAGCGGTTGAGGTTTACCTGCGCGTGCCCTGCCGCGCCCGCATCGATGGTCTGCGGCACGCACAGTTCTGCATTCGGGTTGATCCAGCAGTGCGGCCCAATAGCGATCTTTTGTTCCGCATTACGGTAGTCCAGCGAGAGAGAGCGTGACAACGCCAGCGGCCCCACCGGCGTGTTGAAACGGGTATTGTCCAGCGTCCCTTTCCAGCGCTCCGCTTTGCGGTCGAAGCTGCCGGTCAGGTGAAGCTGCCCGGAAACCGGCTCACCCTGCACGCGTAGCTGGAGGTCATGCTGTTTTTCGTTCCCTTTGGCGTCCAGGGTAACCAGATTAATGTTCACGTCCGGCTGAGAAATGCGCTCCACTCGCAGATTCAGGTTACCGCCGATCTGATCGGTGGATTTCACATCCCCTTCCACACGGACGCGGGCAACGCTCAGTTCCTGCCAGCGCAGATTATTGGCGGTGATATCCGCAAGCAGTTGCGGTGCGTCGACCGTACCGCGCACTTTCACTAACCCTTTCGCCGTCCCGCCCAGGCCCGGCAGGGCGTTATCCAGGTTCGGCGCGTCGATGGTGGCATCAAGATTGAGATCTTTTACCCCCAGCTCGCCTTTGATATCCGCCGTGTTGCGCCCCAGCGCGACGTGCAGACCCGGGATCACCCACTGCAGGTAGCTGTTGCCTTTCACCGAGCCTTCAACATTCACCTTGTTCTGCTTCACGTTACCGGTGAGCTTGATCTCCGGCACGTCCATCTGCCACGTACCGCCGTACAGGCTACCGCGCGTTTTGATCAGCCCGTCCAGCTTCGACGGCCAGTCCGGCACCTCTTTGGCGGTGTTGATACCCGTCAGCTTCAGTTCGCCCCGCCAGCTGATCGCCTGCTGCCAGTCGAGCAGCGCGGTCAGCTCCGTTTTCCCTTCCAGCGCCGCAACGGTCAGCTTGTCGAGGTTGACCTGTTGTTCGTTGCCCTTCGCATCCAGCGTGATATTCGCGGGCGGTACGCCCTGCCCCTTCACCGCCGTGTGGAACGAGAGCGTGTAGTCAGTCATCTTGCCGCTCAGCTTCAGCTTCAGGTCATCGGCCTGGAACTGTTTTTCGCCGGTAAACGGCCAGTAAAGCTGCTTGCTGACGACCTCAAGATTGAGCGGCAGCCCGGCTTCAGCCAACTGAGTCTGCGCGCGCAGAACCATGTCCACCGGGCCGGAGAGATTGACCCCGACGTCCAGCTTATCGCGCAGCGCCCCACCCACTTTGACCTTCACTTTTTCGCCCTTCAGCGGGTCGATGTTGAGCGCGCTGTTCAGCGTGATATCCACCGGCCAGTTGTCGCGCAGCAGGGCGTTACCAGACGCATTCACCGACCCCTGGTTGGTGTCGATATCCAGCGCGTCGAGCTTCATGTTGCCGTCAATGCTGCTGACTTTCAGCAGCATGTTGTAGACGGTCAGGTCGGTATCGCCGGTCAGGCGTAGCTGCTCACCTTTGAACTCCTCAATATTGAGGTTCAGCGGCAGATGAACGTCAGTCATTTCCGGCAGAACAGGCTTCGAGAAGAGATCCTTCAGCGTTTCACCCAGCGGCTTTTCTTCCGGCTGCGGATTCTGGATCTTCGGCTCGACGATCTCTTCCTGCGCCACCTCGGCCACTTTCGGCAGCGCGATCAGCAAGCCCTGTAGTGAGGTTGGCGTCAGGGTCAGGTTTTTCTCCTGCCAGCGCAGGCCGGAGGTGAAATCCATGACGGAAACGGTGGTGTCGTCGATTTTAATATTGACGTTATCGAGCGCCACCCGATAGAGCGCAATCGGGTACGGCGTGGAGAGATTCAGCGGGCCGCTATCCTCTTCTTCCACCGGCGCAGACGGCGGCATTTTCTTCGAATCTATCGCCACGTTAACGTCTTTTAGCGACAGATCGTTAACGCACAGCTTGCTGTCACGCAGACAGCCCAGCTTCACCGCGAGGTGAAATTCCCCGGCATTTACCGCCACGCCCGGCTGCTCATAGCGGATGTTCTTCAGACGCAGGTCGCGCCAGCCGCCGGTCACCTGACCTATCTCCAGCCCCGGCACCCAGCGGTTCGCCGCGTTAAACAGCAGATGCAGCCCGGTCGTCGTCCCCACCAGAAACGCCACCGTACCGAGCAGCAGCACGATAAAAATCAGCACCCCGAGGCTTATTTTCTTCCATAAACTCATAATTCAGGCCCCAGACCGATGTAAAACTGTAATCCATGTTCTTCTTTGTCGCCGACCGGAACGGCGAAATCAAGCTTGATGGGCCCGACCGGTGACTGCCAGCGCACGCCTACACCTGCGCCAGTTTTAAAGTCGCTGCGGCGGATATCGCTCACCGCCTCGCCGCCATCAACGAACATGGCGCCCCACCATTTTCCGCTGACGTTGTACTGGTACTCCAGCGAGCCAGTGGCCAGCTTGGAGGCCCCGATCAGCTTGCCGTCATCGTCTTTAGGCGCGATAGATTTGTATTTGTAGCCGCGGATGCTGCGGTCGCCCCCGGCGAAGAAACGCAGGTCCGGCGGGACTTTGTCGAAATCGCCGGTTTCAATCCAGCCGAGGTTGCCGCGCATGACAAAGCGGTGTTTGTCATACAGCGTGCGGATCCAGACGTTTTGCGCCTGAATCACCGAGAAATCCACGTCAGAACCCCACATCGTGTTGGAGTAATCGATGGAGTAACGCTGGGAATCCCCCCAGGTTGGCATCAGGCCGCCGCGCGAGCGGGTGCGGCTGATCATCACCCCAGGATAGAGCAGCATGGTGGTGTTGGTGACGTTGGCCTGGGTAAAGTGGTCCAGGCTCCAGCGCAGGTTAATGGCGCGCTGCCAGCCGCTGGAGAGATCCCAGTAGCGGGATACCGCAAGCGTGGTGGAATCGGACTCTGTATCGTTCAGGTCGGTGCGCTTAAAGCCCCCCTGGACCAGATAGTACTGCTCAAGCGGATTTTTCAGCAGCGGCATTTTATAGCTGAAATCAAGCTGCTGCTCCGGTGCAGAGATACTGGCGCTGGTCGTCAGGCTGTGGCCGTATGAGTTCATCCACGGCTTTTTCCAGGTGGCCTTCACGCGCGGGCCGACGTCGGTCGAATAGCCAACACCGGTCTCAATGGTGTTCTCGGTGCGCGGCGAGACAACGCCATGCAGCGGCAACACCTTGGTTTTGCGAGACTTATCAAATTCCGGCGCGACAACCACCGAGTTAAACCAGCCGGTGGCGGAGAGACGACGGTTTAGTTCCGCCAGGTCGCTCGACTGGTAGTAGTCGCCTTTTTTAAACGGCACGAGGTTTTGCAGGTACTCTTCACGAATTTGCGAACCTTCAAACGTCACGTCGCCAAAGCGGTAGCGCTCCCCGCTGTCGTAGTCGATGTCCCAGAAGGCCTGGCGTCGCTCCAGCGCGATGCCCAGCTGGCTTTTGTTGAACTGGCTGTCAAAGTAGCCCTTACGCAGGGAAACGCTCGTCAGCTCTTTTTTGAAATGGTCGTAATCGCCATGGTTAAGCACGGTGCCGATCTTCGGCCGCGTGCTGAGCAGATCCAGGTAATCCCGGTCGGTACGCGCCCCGCCGCGCAGGACGACGTTCGTGCCACCAATCCGTACCGGCTCCCCCGCCGAGACGCGGGCAATAAGCACCTGACGCCCCTTCTTTGGCGGCGGACGGAGATCGAAATCAATGGTGGGTTCGTAATAACCCAGCGCTTTAAGCCCTTCACGGATCGCGTCATCCACGCGCGCGCGAAAACGCCGGTCCGGCGTCACCTCATCACTCTCGATGGTCGACAGCTGCGCACGCACGTTTTTTTCCAGCGCCCCGGAAAGCCCCTCAACCTGCAAACGGACATTCGCCGCGCTGGCAACCCCGCTTGTCAGCAACACACTGACCAAACATAACTGGCGGATTTTTGTCACGTTTTCTCCTGAATATCCCTGTTTCCACCCTGGAAGCAAATGCAGTGCCGCTCCGCGGCAAAATACGGCCTGTTAGCCAAAAACCCACATCACGGGTTGAAAATGGGTGTAACACCCAAATATTTCTTATGATTAAATCTAGACTCATTCAGCGCATTTATTGTGTTCAATTAAACGCGTCGTGACAACCTTAACCGAAACATCGCACCCCGGGAGGCCCCATCGTGAGTTTATTCGACAAAAAGCATCTGGTTTCACAAGCTGATGCATTACCGGGACGCAACACCCCTATGCCAGTGGCGACCTTACACGCCGTGAATGGCCATTCGATGACTAACGTGCCGGATGGAATGGAGATCGCCCTGTTCGCCATGGGCTGCTTCTGGGGCGTTGAGCGCCTCTTCTGGCAGCTGCCCGGCGTATACAGCACCGCTGCTGGCTACACCGGCGGCTACACGCCTAACCCAACCTACCGCGAAGTCTGCTCCGGCGAGACCGGCCATGCGGAAGCGGTTCGCGTGGTGTACGACCCTGCGGTGATTCGCTACGAGCAGCTTCTGCAGGTTTTCTGGGAAAACCACGATCCGGCGCAGGGTATGCGTCAGGGCAACGACCACGGCACACAGTACCGCTCGGCCATTTATCCGCTCACGCCTGAGCAGGATGCTGCCGCCCGCGCCAGCCTTGAGCGTTTCCAGCAGGCCATGCGGGAAGCGGGCGATACGCGTGACGTGACAACCGAAATCACCACCGCGAAACCGTTCTACTATGCCGAGGACGATCATCAGCAGTACCTGCACAAAAACCCGTACGGCTACTGCGGTATCGGAGGCATCGGCGTCTGCCTGCCGCCTCAACTGGCCTGATCACCGTTCCAGCGCCACGCGAGCCGCGTGGCGCGTTGCATTACAGACCGAGCCGTAATCCATCACTTTTCCCTGCAACAGCAGGTTAAAGACCGGCGCCTGCGGTCGGTTAAGCCGCGTTTGCAGCAGGTGAACGGCTTCAATCCCCAGCTCCCGACAGGGCACCGTCACGCCCGTGACCGGTTTTTCCAGACGGTGCGCCAGGTTCCATGCAAAATCGGTCGTTATCAGTGAAATATCTTCCGGAACGCGCAGCCCGTGTCGGGTTAACGCCCTGACCACCCCTTCCACCATGCTGGTGCTGTTCGGGAAAATCACCTCCGGCCACTGCGATCTATCATGGCTCATCAGCCACGCATCCAAAGCCCGCTCAGCCTCTTCAGCGGTAAACCACTCCGTCACGAGCAAATCACGCTGGGGATCGAAGCCCACGTGAAAATGGCGATACGCCTCTTTAATGCCGTCCAGACGCGCGTAAAGCGTTTCTCGCCGCAGGCAGGTGAGCGTGAGCACACGCCGATGTCCCTGCTCAAAAAGATACTGCATGGCGGTAAACCCAATCGCCCGGTGATCGGGTGACACGGCATCAAGCTCCCGATCCCGGTCAACGGAATTAATTAACACGCAGGGCTTATTTAACGTGCTCGCCAGTTTAAATATGGTGGAATCATCAGTCCCAATAATAATTATCGCGTTAATATTCTTCTGGCCGGCCTTTTCCATAAATAATTTCACGTCGGCGTGCTGTTCTTCTAATCCACAGCAGCTCACCCACACATTGTGTCGCGCGCAGGCTTCAGTAATCCCTTTTGTGACTTCCAGATAAAAAATATCGCCGCGTCCCTGAAAGGTTCTTTCTGGCGCAAAAACAGCGATACCGTTAATTAACAGTCTGCCGCTCGCCATGGACTCCAGTACGCCTAATTCTCTGGCAGTACGAACGATCGCCTCCCGGGCTTTATCGCTGGTGTACGATTTGCCGCTTAATACCCGAGATACCGTACTGACGGAATAGCCCGTCAGGGCCGCAATCTCCTCCATTTTTAACCTGCCCGGCATAGTGTGACCTCGCTCTCATTCAGTTTTTGCAAATATTTGCAGAAACAGCCTTTTGATTTTAAAACCAAATTTCAGAAAGCCTGGAGATTACTTAATCACCTTGCGAGTATTCTCACAAAAACACATTGTCGCTGCGGCTCGCCTTTCCTATTTTCCGGTCATCACTTCTTTTCAACAGAAATTAAGGTGTGACATGGATAAGGTACGTTTTGGCATTATTGGAATAGGTAATATCGGCACGGTCCACGCGCGCTATTTACTGGCGGGTACGGTCAGCGACGCGTGCCTGACGGCGGTTTGCGATGATGCACCGGAAAAGCATCCGGCCATTCGCCAGCTGGTCGGCAATCTCCCCGTGTTCAGTGACGCCCAGGAGATGATCCAGAGCGGGCTTATCGACGCGGTGATTGTCGCGACGCCGCACTACGAGCATCCGCGCTTGTCGATGCTGGCGATGCGCAACGGCATTCACACCCTGTGTGAAAAACCGGCGGGGGTATACACGGCGCAGGTGCAGGAGATGAACGCCTGCGCCCGGGAGTGCGACGTGGTGTTTGGCATCATGTACAACCAGCGCCCGAACCCGCTTTATCAGAAGGTAAAAGACCTTATCGACAGCGGCGAGCTGGGCGAGATCCGCCGCTCCAACTGGATCATCACCAACTGGTATCGTTCGCAGAGCTACTACAACTCCGGCGGCTGGCGCGCCACCTGGAAAGGGGAAGGTGGCGGCGTCTTGCTCAACCAGGATCCGCATCAGCTCGATCTCTGGCAGTGGCTGGTCGGAATGCCGGTCCGTCTGCGCGCGTTTTGCCAGTTCGGCAAACATCGCGATATCGAAGTGGAAGACGAGGTCACCGCCTATGCGGAGTACGCCAATGGCGCGACGGGCGTGTTTATCACTACCGTCGCGGAAACACCGGGGACCAACCGCCTGGAAATCGTTGGCGACCGCGGCAAGGTGGTCGTCGAAGAGGGGAAACTGCGCTACTGGCGGTTACGTGAATCCGAAACCGCCTTCAATGCCCGCTGGCAAAACGGTTTTGGTGAACCCGAATGCTGGGAGGTCTCCATCCCCGTCGCCCCGGAATGCAGCGAACATCACGTTATTACCGCCAATTTCTCTGCCGCCATTTTGCGCGGCGAGCCGCTGATTGCACCGGGTCTGGAAGGGATCCGCGGGCTTACGCTTTCCAACGCCATGCACCTCTCCACCTGGACAGACGACTGGGTCGACCTGCCGCTCAATGAGAAACAGTATCTGCGCCTGCTTCAGCAGCGTATTAGCACCTCAGTGGCTAAAGAGACCGCCAGCATCACGCTGGACGCCTCTGGCACCTGGTAACAGCGGAGAAACACGATGTTAAATGTCGCTATCGTGGGAACAGGGAATATCTCGCATAACCATATTCAGGGCTATTTGCAGTTTGGTCAGCGTTGCCGGATCGTCGCGCTGGTCGATATCTACCCGGAAAAAGCCCACGAGAAAAAAGCACGCTACGGCCTGACGGATGCCCGCGTGTACGCAAGCCACCAGCAGATGCTGGCGTCAGAGCCCGATGTGGACATCGTCGATGTCTGTACGCCGCCCTATGTTCACGCGGAGATCAGCATTGATGCCCTGCGCGCGGGGTGCCATGTGCTGTGCGAAAAACCGATGGCCGCCTCGCTGGAAGAGTGCGACGCGATGATCGCCGCACAGCAGGCCAGCGGTAAAACGCTCTCCATCATCGCTCAGAACCGCTTTACCGATGCTTTCTGGCGCTTAAAAGCAGCGCTGGATTCCGGCCTCGCGGGAAAAATCTGCCATGCGCAGGTGGATTCGTTCTGGTGGCGCGGACACTGCTATTACGACCTGTGGTGGCGTGGCACCTGGGAAAAAGAGGGAGGTGGCTGCACGCTTAACCACGCGGTACATCATATCGACGCCATCCAGTGGATGCTCGGCTTCCCGTCGGAGGTCGTGGCAATGATGACCAACGTGGCGCACGACAATGCCGAGGTGGAAGACCTCAGCGCCGCGATCTTCAAATACCCGAACGGCGCGCTCACGCAGCTTACCGCCTCGGTGGTGCACCACGGGGAAGATCAGAAAATCATCATTCAGGGCGATAAAGCGCGTATCTCCGCGCCGTGGCAGGCCTTTGCCAGCGTCAGCGCCGATAACGGCTTCCCACAGGAAAGCCAGGATCTGCCGCGAGAAGCGCAACTCAACGCGGTTTTTCACGACACCCGCAAACTCGAATGGACGCTACACAACGGGCAGATTAACGATCTGCTTTATGCCATTGAGCACGGCACGGCACCGTTAGTGGATGGCCTGCAGGGCAAGCGTTCCCTCGAACTGATTACCGCAATTTATAAATCAGCCATTACCCGCACCGTCGTCCCGCTGCCGATTCAGCGCGATGACCCGTTTTACCGTACCGGCGGGACGAACGCCCTCGCCCCCCGTTTTTATGAGAAGTCCGCAAGCGTGGCCAACTTCAGCGAAGTCGGTGCCATCCCCCTGGGAAAAGATCTGGATCGAGGAATGTCATCATGAACAAGAAAGACGGAATGAACTACGCCCCGGTAGGTAAACCGCAGCCGGTTGTCCGGGAAGGTGAATTTGTTTTTGCCGCTGCCGCACTCGACCACGGTCATATTTACGGCATGTGCAACGGCCTGATTGAAGCCGGCGCCACGCTGAAATGGGTGTACGACCCCGACCCGGCGAAAGTGGATAAATTCATCCAGCAATATCCGCAGGCCAACGTGGCGGCGTCGCTGGACGTGATACTCAACGACGACGAGGTGCGCCTGGTGGCGGGTGCCGCCATCCCGTCCGGGCGCTGTGCACTGGGGCTGAAAGCGATGGCCGCAGGTAAAGACTATTTCACGGATAAAGCGCCGCTCACCACCCTTGAACAGCTGGCCGATGCCAAAGCAATGGTGGCGCAAACCGGGAAGAAATACGCGGTGTATTACAGCGAGCGTCTGCACGTAGAGAGCGCGGTCTTTGCCGGACAACTGGTGCAGCAGGGCGCGATTGGCCGCGTCGTGCAAACCCTGGGAACCGGTCCACATCGGGAAGGGACCGGTCGTCCGGAGTGGTTCTACGATCGTCGCGACTTCGGCGGCATTCTCTGCGATATCGGGAGCCATCAGATTGAGCAGTTCCTTTTTTATACCGGCAACAGCGACGCCTCGGTGGTGGCAAGCCAGGTTCGCAACGTTAAACACCCGCAGTATCCCGCCTTCGAAGATTTCGGCGACGCGATGCTGAAAGGGGAAAACGGTGCCAGCGGCTATTTCCGCTGCGACTGGTTTACGCCAGACGGGCTGTCAACGTGGGGCGACGGTCGTCTGACCCTGCTCGGCACCGAAGGCTATATCGAAATCCGCAAATATGTCGATTTAACCCGCGGCGAGCAGGATGTGGTTTACCTGGTGAACAAGGAGGGAGAATTCCGTTATCCCGTCGCCGGGCAGGTCGGGTTCCCGTTCTTTGGTGAACTGATCCTCGACTGCCTGCACCGGACCGAAAACGCCATGACGCAGGCGCACGCCTTCAAGGCGGCGGAGCTTTGCGTAAAGGCTCAGATGCTGGCCAACGCGACGGCATAACGGGAGGCAACGATGACGATCCTGAACACAGCGGTTATCGGTGCCGGCGCGATTCACCGCTGCCATGTGAATGCATTACGCCAGATCCCCAACGTCGCGCTGCGCGCGCTGGTGGATATCGACAGCGTTAAAGGACTGACGCTGGCGATGGCCTATCAGTGCCGTTTTTATCAGGATTACCGGGAAATGCTGCTGGATGATGCCATCGACGTGGTCCATATCTGTACGCCGCATTTCGAGCATAAACGTATGATTCTGGCGGCGCTCGCCGCCGGGAAGCATGTGTTCTGCGAAAAACCGGTGGGGATGAACAGCAGTGAATTCGGCGATATCGTCCAGGCCGTCGACCAGTCGCCGGGTCTGCTCGGCGTTTGCTATCAGAACCGGCTCAACCCCACCAGCCTGCGCATCCGACAGGAGTTAAGCGAGGGCGGGCTGGGGAAGATGCTCGGCATGAAAGCGGTGCTGACGTGGTCGCGGTCGGGCGCCTATTACACCGAAAGTCCGTGGCGTGGACGGCTGGCAACGGAAGGCGGCAGTCTGCTGATCAACCAGGCGATCCATACCCTCGACCTGATGCAGTGGTTCGCCGGCGGGGTCACGCGCCTGAAAGGCGTGGTGGAGAGCGGTGAGCTGGCGGACGTAACCGAAGGGGAGGACAGCGCAATGGCGACGCTGCACTTTGCTAACGGCGCGCGTGGCCTGTTTTATGCCAGCAACTGCAATACCACGGATTCCCCCCTCTGGCTTGAGATCCATTGCGAACGGGGTTCGCTGCTGCTCAATGACAACGTGCTCTGGCGCATCACCCCGGGCGAACGTCGCAAGCTGGCAACCGATGATTCTCCTGACGGCTCGGTCAAAAGCTACTGGGGGCTGGGACACCAGCAGGCGATCCGCCGTTTTTATCATGCCATTCATCACCCGGAAACGGACTACACCGATATCCATGCTGCCGGGAAATCACTCACCCTTGTGGAGGCCCTTTATCGCTCATCTCAATTAAGAAAATGGATAGATATCAATAATTAGAACGTAATGTGTCGTCCAGCAGTAAATAAAAAAACGACCTGAAACACAGGTTAATCATTACCCTACACTGGATATTATTATGGTCAAACCAACTGAACGTAGAGTTGGTTACGGCGTAGCGCTTGGCTACGGCGTAACCGATCTGTTTGGCGGGGGCGCTTTTGCCATTATCGGCACCTGGCTGCTCTTTTTTTACACCACCTATTGCGGACTCTCAGTGATTGAGGCGGGTTCAATATTCGCCATTGCCCGCGTTATTGACGCACTCCTCAGCCCCATTATGGGATACGTCACCGATAATTTCGGTAATACCTGGCTCGGACGTAAATTTGGCCGCCGCCGCTTCTTTTTATTACTCAGCTCACCACTCATGTTTTTGTATGCCCTGCTGTGGCTGACGGACATGGGCTACTGGTACTATCTGGGCACCTATCTCTCGATTGAACTGCTGTCGGCGATGGTGCTGGTCCCGTGGGAAACGCTGGCAGCGGAAATGACAAACCGCTATGAAGAGCGTAGCCGCCTTTCCGGCGTGCGCATGATCTGCTCTCAGCTCGGGGGTTTTCTTGCGGTTTCCGTCCCCGGCGTCATTATGCAGTTCACGGGTAAAGATAATCCGTTTACCTATACCCTTACCGGGCTGATATTTTCCTGCGTATTTTGCATTGCGGTATTTATTACCTGGTACACCACCTGGGAAGCCAAAGATGTGCAGCAGGAGTCCGATTTTAAAGTGGATAACCAGCGCAGCAGCGGGATACTCAATCACCTGAAATATCTGGTTCTGGATCTCTTTTCTTCATTCCGCATTCGCGCGTTCCGGCTGCATATCATTATTTATATCTTTTCGTTTACGGCGATGGACGTATTCGGTTCGGTCTTTACCTATTATGTCGTGTATTGCCTGAGCCAGGATGCGGCAGCGGTATCTGGCTGGCTGAGCATTGCGGCCTTCGCCTCGGTGCCGGGCACATACGGGTTTATGCTGTTGCTGAACCGGCTGAATGTGACTCCTTCCGCCGCGCTCCGCCTCTCCTACGGCTGTATTTTCTGCGTGCTGGTATTCCTGTTTACGGTCTACCTTACCGAAACGCAGGTGCCGACGCTGCTGTTCTCGGCGGTCTTTATCTTGCTGGGTGCCGCCCGCTCCGGCCTTTACTACATTCCGTGGAATATCTACAGCTTCATTCCGGATATCGACGAGATGGTGACGCAGCAGCGACGCGAAGGGATTTTTGCCGGTGTGATGGTCCTGACCCGCAAAAGTACCGTGGCTATTGCCATCATGATTATTGGTCTGGTGCTGCAGGAGTCCGGTTTCGTGAAAGGCAGTGGCGCACAACCGGAAAGCGCGCTGGGGGCCATTATCGGCCTGATGATTTTTGCCACCGCGGCGCTTCTGGCGGTGAGTTTCTTCACTACCTACAAGTTTAAGCTCACCCGCGAGACGCATAAGTTGCTCCTCAAGGAGATTGCCCGACGGAAACTGGGCGGAGATTACCGCGACTGCGACGCCAGGACTCGGGTGATCATCAAGCAGTTAACCGGATACGAGTATGACCAGGTGTGGGGAGGCGACGCCACACGACAGACGGTGGGAAGCGCCCATTTATCTCCCGTGAAATAACCGCACAGACCGGTCAGCACTCCACTGTCCGGTCTGTTTTTATGCCAAAACGTGACCTCTGGCAGATTTACATCTCTTTACGCTATACTACCCGCTGAAATAATCAGCTCAACGCTACGGGCTGACGTTCTACGTGTTTTCACACAAATGGTATCAATTCCCCTTCTGAGGATCTGGCGAGAAGCCGGATAAACTATGTTAAACAGTATTTTAGTAATACTTTGTCTGATTGCCGTCAGTGCATTTTTCTCGATATCGGAGATTTCGCTGGCCGCCTCCCGTAAAATCAAACTGAAGCTGCTTGCTGATGAAGGCAACATCAACGCCTCCCGCATTCTCAAAATGCAGGAGAACCCCGGCACCTTCTTCACCGTGGTGCAGATTGGTCTGAACGCGGTCGCCATTCTCGGCGGTATCGTGGGCGATGCAGCGTTTTCGCCGGCGTTTTACAGCCTGTTTGTGCAGTACATGTCCGCCGAACTGGCCGAGCAGTTGAGCTTTATTCTCTCCTTCACGCTGGTTACCGGCATGTTCATCCTCTTCGCTGACCTGACCCCGAAACGCATCGGTATGATTGCGCCAGAAGCTGTGGCTTTGCGTATCATCAACCCGATGCGCTTCTGCCTGTTCGTGTTCCGTCCGCTGGTATGGTTCTTCAACGGCCTGGCAAACGTGATTTTCCGCATCTTCAAGCTGCCCATGGTGCGTAAAGACGACATCACCTCTGACGACATCTATGCGGTGGTGGAAGCTGGCGCGCTGGCCGGGGTGCTGCGTAAGCAGGAACACGAACTCATTGAGAACGTATTCGAACTGGAATCCCGTACCGTGCCCTCTTCCATGACGGGCCGTGAAAGCATTATCTGGTTCGATTTGCATGAGGATGAGCAGAGCCTGAAGAACAAAGTGGCACAGCATCCGCACTCTAAGTTCCTGGTCTGTAATGAAGATATCGACCACATCATCGGTTACGTCGACTCCAAAGACCTGCTCAACCGCGTGCTAGCAAACCAGAGCCTGGCGCTCAACAGCGGCGTGCAGATCCGCAACACCCTGATCGTGCCAGACACCCTGACGCTCTCGGAAGCGCTGGAAAGTTTCAAAACCGCCGGGGAAGACTTCGCCGTCATCATGAACGAATACGCGCTGGTGGTGGGGATCATTACACTGAACGACGTGATGACCACGCTGATGGGCGACCTGGTGGGCCAGGGGCTGGAGGAGCAGATTGTTCAGCGTGACGATAACTCGTGGCTGATTGATGGCGGTACACCGATTGAAGACGTCATGCGCGTGCTGGACATCGACGAGTTCCCGCAGTCCGGTAATTACGAAACCATCGGCGGCTTTATGATGTTTATGCTGCGCAAAATCCCGAAACGTACCGATTCGGTGAAGTTCTCCGGCTACAAGTTTGAGGTGGTGGACATTGATAACTACCGCATCGACCAGCTGCTGGTGACGCGCATTGACAACAAACCGACCGTGCTGGTGCCGCGGATGCCTGACGCAGAAGAGAAGGTGTCGGCGTAAGCCCCATATACATCAACGGCTCCCATTGGGAGCCGTCTTTTTAACTACTGCATAGCACGTTGGTTAAGCCATCTCAGTTTGCAGACGCATAACCTGACGGTTGACTTCGGACATCACAGACAGGTGCTGTTTGTCCTTCACTTTTGGGATAAGGATCTTGCCCTTATCAAATTCAAAAGCGCCAACATCCTTGATGTACAACCGTCCACGGAACAGGATCTTCACGTACTTCGCCACTTGAAGCGGGTTGTAGCGTTGGAAAATTTTCATTCTTGTATCTCCTGCGAATCATACGCTCTTGCGGTGCCACAATCGGCCCGACTGTCCTGAGCGCAAATTTTGATGCCCAATGACTATAGACCAGAACTACGGTGTTACCCAGTGTGCATAAGTTTATTTACCGTTTGATTACAATTATTCAGAATAATCTTTGCAAAGCGTGACTGAGAGCAGTATAAGCCGTCGTTTTTTCATGGATATGTGCGTTCACCCGCAAACTGGCATTGGGATTGCGGGAAAACCACATTGATCGCACTTATGATTAAAAGCGTAAGACCAAGTGGTCGGATCACCTGCAAACAATAAGGAAACGCCATGACCCTACGTAACATCCTTGCAGCAGCTTGTCTGCTGCTGCCCCTGTGGGCTTGCGCTCACAACATTGAAAAAGGACAACGTGTCCCGCCAGTCGGCATTGCTGACCGGGGAGAATTGATTCTCGACAATGATAAGTTTAGCTATAAAGCCTGGAATAGCGCGCAGCTCGCAGGCAAAGTGAGAGTTGTACAACATATTGCCGGTCGTACATCTGCAAAAGAGAAAAATGCCAACCTGGTGGAAGCGATCAAGGCCGCAAAATTCCCGCACGATCGCTACCAGACCACCACGATTGTGAACACCGATGACGCGATTCCCGGCTCCGGGATGTTTGTGCGTTCAAGCCTTGAGAGTAATAAGAAGCTCTATCCGTGGTCGCAGTTTATCGTCGACAGCAACGGAGTCACCCGTAAGGCCTGGCAGCTGGAGGAAGAGAGTTCCGCGATTATCGTGCTGGATAAGGAAGGTCGCGTCCAGTGGGTGAAAGACGGCGCGTTGACCCAGGAAGAGGTGCAGCAGGTCGTCGCCCTGCTGCACAAGCTGTTGGCTCAATAAATCGAGACGCGGAAGCCGGGGTTGAGGAAGGATTCACGCGGGGTATAGTCCAGCGGCTTTCCCTGCCAGTCATGAACATGCGCCCCGGCGGCCGCAGCAACCGCGTGCCCTGCCCCCCCTACAGCGCGG